>OODU01000004.1_pt1 | contig 274529 bp, 229 predicted proteins | sample 1671171 | NCBI WGS metagenome assembly OODU01 (sample SAMN06348129, study PRJEB24527) | human gut metagenome | biome: human gut; feature: ankylosing spondylitis patient; material: feces | host: Homo sapiens | place: China | collected 2015-10
GCCACCAACTTTCCCTCTTTCTCCCATCGTCGGATGGTTTGGGGAGTGCGTCCAACTAATTTGGCGAACTCTTGAATGCGCAGTATCTTGCTCATAGCAATGCATTATAAGCAATTTTAATTAAGAAATCAGATGTGGTTAAATGCTCCGGAATCGCCGCGAGGGCTGACTTCGATGCTCGGAAGTCTTGCCTGAGAATGTGCGCACGGGCGATCTTGTGAGCCTTCACTTCGTTTTTTCAAAGTTTCCCCATAAGGGCGGGGGAGATAAAAAATGAAAGTCCACAGATCGTAAGGTCTGTGGACCTTGAAGTTTAGGTTCGCCCGACGAAAGGGCTCCCCGGGAGGAGGCTGGAAACGAAGGAATTCTATTGAAGGCGGCCAAAAGGCAGGCAATCCTCAAGCCGCGGCTTTCGCCCGAAGCGCATCGAGGGCCCCCGTTCGTTTCCCAACGCCGAGGAGCGAAGCGGAGTGAATGATCACTGCGACGGAGCCGGCATTGTGTACGAGCGCGCCGACCACCGGCCCCATCCAACCGCCCATGGCGAGAATGATGGCGATGAAGTTGATCGTCATCGCAAGCGTCAGGTTGATGCGGATGACCCGCATCATGCGGCGCGAAAGGGCGATCAGATCCGGCAGACCGTCGATTCGGTCGCCGACTGCGACGATGTCGGCCGCTTCGAGCGCGATTCCGCTTCCTACGCCGCCCATGGCGACGCCCACGGCGGCGCGCTTGAGGGCGGGTGCGTCGTTGACGCCGTCGCCCACCATCAGCACGTGCGTGCCCGCGTCGGCTTCGCGCTCCATGTAGGCGAGCTTGGTTTCGGGACGGCATTGCGAGAGCACCGACAGGATGCCGACTTCGCTCGCGGCATGTCGTGCGGCCGCTTCGCGGTCACCCGTCAGAAGTACCGGCACGACGCGCAGCGATTTGAGTTCGGAGACGACGCGCTTCGAGAAGGGCCGGAGTCTGTCTTCCAGCGTTATGAAGCCGGCGAGCGCTGCGTCGACGATCACGAAGGAGACCGTTTCGCCCGCGGCGCCCGCCTCTTCGATCTGCGCGCGGAGCGTCTCGAGGCCTTCGTCGTTTTGCGGTGCGTTGCGTCCGATTTCGATTCGCTGTCCGTCTACCGTGCCGCTCACGCCGACTCCGGGAATCATGCGGAAGTCGCCCGCCGGGGGAAGCGCCGACGGACCGAGGGTTTTCTGCGCGAAGGCCGCAATGGCTTTGCCGAGAGGGTGTTCGCTCAGACGTTCGATCGCGCCCGCCAGGCGCAGGAGTTTCGTTTCCGTAAAAGGCGCGACGGCGACGACGCGCGCCACGCTCGGCCTGCCTTCCGTGAGCGTACCCGTTTTGTCGAAGGCGACTTTGGTGACGGAAGCGAGCCGTTCCAGGGCGTCGCCCGCGCGGACGAGAAAACCGCGCCGCGTGGCGTTGCCGCTCGCGGCCATGACGGCCGTGGGCGTCGCGAGGACGAGCGCGCACGGACAGAAGACGACGAGGATCGTAACTGCGCGCACAACTTCGCCCGTGACGAACCAGGTGGCGGCGGCCGATACGAGCGCCCCCACGACGATCCAGGTGGCCCAGCGGTCGGCGAGGCGAACGATTTTGGCGCGTCCCGCATCGGCGCTCTGGACGAGATCGATGAGACGGTTTACCGCGCTTTTTTCGCCGACGTCCGTCGCGCGCATGACGAAGGCGCCGAATCGGTTGATCGTGCCGCTCAAAAGTTCGTCGCCCGGCTTTTTGTCGACGGGCATCGGCTCGCCCGTCATGACGGATTCGTCGATGGCGGTGGCGCCTTCGAGAAGAATGCCGTCGGCCGGAATTTTTTCGCCCGGGAGCACGCGCACGAGGTCGCCCGTGAGCACGTCGCCTGCGGCGACGACGGTTTCGACGCCGTCGCGGATGACGCGGGCTTTTTCTGGCGAAAGTTTCGCAAGTTCCGCAACGCCTGCGCGGGCCTTCTCCACGGTGAGTTCTTCGAGAAGCGAACCGATCGTCATGATCCAGGCGATTTCGCCCGCGGCGAAGGTTTCGCCAATCACGACCGAAGCGATGAGCGCCATCGAAACGAGAACGTCCGCCTTGATGTCAAAGCGCGTGAAGAGACCTTCAGCCGCCTCCTTGAGGATCGGAAGGCCGCAGAGCACGACGGCGACCCAGGACGGATCGAAGGGAAGCGCCGCCGAGACGGGGAGGAGGCTCAGCACAAGCGCCGCGCCGGAGACGAGAAGATAGAGCAGGGTTCGACGTGCGTCGGCGTCGATCCATTCGGGCAGTTTGAAGGACATGATAAGGAACAGAAATGGTACCTATACCCCTATGGGTATATACAGCACGCAGAATAAAGCGGCCCGCCTTCGTCGTCAAGACGGGCCGCGGAAATTGTTTGGATTGTCCGCTTCGAAGCCGTCTCGGCAGCGGGGCGGAGATCGCCCGCGGCCGCACGCCCAACGCAGAGGAGGATTTCAGGAAAGGCGCGAAAAATGTTCAATCGCCGCTGCAAACTCCTTGATGGTTTTATCCGCGTCGCCGTGCTCGATTCCTTCGCGCACGCAGTGGTTGAGGTGGCCCTCCAGGACGATCTTGCCGCATTTGTGCAGGGCGCTCTTGGCCGCGTTGATCTGCATGAGGATGTCTTCGCACGGGACGTCTTCATCGATCATCTTGTCGATCGCGTTGACCTGACCGATGATTTTCTTGAGCCGTCGGTGAAGATTTTCGGCATCCATGCACTGTCGCATACCGGCCTCCGGGTGAAAAACGCTTTATGCGGTGAGCATAAAGCAAACCCCAAGTTGCCGAAGCAACTTGGGGCTTTAAATTCTGGCGGAAGGAGAGGGATTCGAACCCTCGATACGGAATTTCCGTATGCCGCCTTTCCAGGGCGGTACAATCAACCACTCTGCCATCCTTCCATTTCGATGGTGCGCCCGGGAAGGGACGCTCGAGAAGAGAAGTCGTATTATGCCGAAGCTTTTCTAAAAAAGCAAGGGTTCTTCTCAAAAATTTTTGCTTGGTGTACACTTTCCGTTTCTTTCACTGATTCACCGCAAACGAACCATGTCGCACCAGGAACCGAACCAGGAATTTGCTCCGGCTCTGCAGCCCGACTTCACCAATCAGGACCACGTCTTCATCGTCTTGGAGGAACTCGGCATCGCGTACATGCAGAACGCCTGGGTCGAGCGCAACTCTCCCGACCATGCGGACGCCAAGGCCGTGAAGGCCCAGAGCGATGAATTCCGCGAGGACGTCGTCTCGCTCCTGACGGGCAAGGCTGAAAAGAGCCGCTATGTCGACAACGGGTGGGTCGGAGCGAAGCTCAGCCAACATCTCAAGAAGGTTTTCGGCGACGAGGTCGGTTCGGCCGATGCTTCCGACGAAGAGGTGATCCGTCGCGCCGTGGCGATGTTCCAGGCGGACCTCGACGTGCTCATGGCGCATGAAGCGCATGAGGCGGCCCTCGGGCGCAAACTCGAACCGAAGGAATACATCGATCTTATGGTGGCCTGGTCGGGCGTCTTCTCCGGCGTGCGAGAGAGCCTTTCGCTTCCGACGCCTTTCCTCATCTTCAAGGCGCAGGCGCACGCCCACATCGTCTGAGGAAGGGGCTTTGGAAAAAGTCGAATCGCGTCCCGATTTTCCCGAATGTCCGCCTCTTTGGAAGGGCGTTCAAGAAAACGGATGAAGACAAACGGCGCACTGATCGGTACACTGTCCGAGTCGGAGCGTCCACATCCTAAAAAAGAGTGCGGAACCTCATGGGTCTCGCACTTTTTTTGTGTCGGGTTCCGATCCCTCTCAAACCTTCACTAGGAGAAAAGCAAATGGAGGCAGGAACCGGCGTCAATGCGCTGACCATTGTCTTTGCCGCCTTGTGCGTCTTTGCGATCGCATACCGATTCTACGGTCTGTTCATCGCGTCCAAAGTGCTCAACGTCAATGAAGCCCGTCAGACGCCCGCCGTCAAATATGCCGACGGACAGGACTACGTGGCGACGAACAAGTACGTTCTTTTCGGACATCACTTCGCGGCCATCGCCGCAGCGGGCCCTCTGCTCGGGCCGGTGCTGGCGGCACAGTTCGGCTACATGCCCGGACTTCTCTGGATTCTGATCGGCTGCGTGCTCGCGGGCGGCGTGCACGACATGGTCGTGCTCTTCTGCTCGGTGCGCCACCGCGGCCGTTCCCTCGCCTACATCGCCTCGACCGAAGTCGACAAGACGACGGGCTTCGTGGCGTCCTGGGCGGTGCTCGCCATTCTCGGCCTCACGCTCGCGGGTCTTTCGATCGCTGTCGTGAACGCCATGCATAATTCGCTCTGGTCGACCTATACGGTCTTCTGCACGATCCCGATCGCCGTGATCATGGGTCTCTACATGCAGGTGTGGCGCAAGGGCGACGTGCGCGGCGCGAGCCTGATCGGCGTGGTGCTCCTCTTCCTGTGCATCCTCTCGGGGCCCTGGGTTGCGGCGCATCCCGAATACTTCGGCTGGCTTGACATCGACAAGCAGCCGATGAGCCTCATCATCCCGGTCTACGGCTTCATCGCCTCGGTTCTCCCCGTCTGGCTCCTTCTTCTCCCCCGCGACTACCTCTCGACCTTCCTCAAGATCGGCACGATCGCCGCGCTCGCGCTCGGCATCGCCTTCGTGATGCCGCACTTCCAGATGCCCGCCTTCACGGAATTCGTCAAGGGCGGCGGTCCGATCGTGGGCGGTCCGGTGATTCCGTTCATCTTCATCACGATCGCCTGCGGTGCGCTCTCGGGCTTCCATGCGACGATCGGTACGGGCACGACCCCGAAGATGATCAGCAACGAACGCGACGTTCTCTTCGTCGGCTACGGCGCCATGCTCATGGAAGGCTTCGTCGCCGTGATGGCCCTCGTGGCGGCCTGCGTGCTCGTTCCGGCCGACTACTTCGCGATCAACGCCCCGGCCGACAAGTTCGCGCAGCTCGGTCTTCAGGTCGTCGAACTCCCGCATCTCGAAGAACAGGTTCAGGAAACCCTGATGTCCCGTCCGGGCGGCTCCGTATCGCTCGCCGTCGGCATGGCGCACATTTTCTCGAAGATCCCCTTCATGGAAAACCTGATGGCCTACTGGTACCACTTCGCCATCATGTTTGAAGCCGTCTTCATCCTGACGGCCGTCGATGCAGGCACCCGCGTGGGCCGCTTCTTCCTGCAGGAAATGATGGGCAAGGTTTGGCCGAAGTTCGCCGACAAGGAATGGTGGCCGGGCATCATCATCACGTCCGTCCTCTTCACGGGCGCCTGGGGCTACCTCGTCTACTCGGGCGACATCGGTTCGATCTGGCCGCTCTTTGGCATCTGCAACCAGCTGCTCGCCTCGGTGACGCTGCTCATCGGCACCACCGTCATTCTCCGCATGAACAAGACCAAGTACGCCTGGATCACGGGCGTGCCCGGCGTTCTCATGACGATCATCACCTTCTGGGCCGGCATCTGGCTCGTCGTCAACCAGTACCTCCCGGCCGGACAGTATCTGCTCGCCGTCCTCTCGGTGCTCGTGATGTTCCTGATGCTCTTCGTGATCGTCGGCACCATCCGCCGCTGGATCGTTCTTCTCGGCATCCACACGACCGTGAAGGACGAATACGGCGATGAAGTGAAGGTGCTCGTCGCCGAATAAGGCGCGGTCTCTTCCTATTGAAAACGAAGCCGGAGCTCCCCCGCGGAAGTTCCGGCTTTTTCTTGTCCGGGCGTTCGAGTGCGTCGGCGTCAGCGGCCGAGCAGTTCCAGCAGTTCTTTGAGCAGCGTCTCAGGATCCTCGTGCACCCGCACGCGCGAGAGGGCCCCTTCTCCCAGAAAACCTTCCTGCTGAGCCGTTTCCAACATTCGGAAGAGGGGAGCGTAGTAGCCGCCCGTGCTGACGAAACCGATGGGTTTTCTCGTGCGCTCGATCGAGAGATTCGTGAGCACTTCGAAGGCTTCTTCGAGCGTGCCGATGCCGCCGGGGAGCACGAAGAACCCGTCGGAGAGCTCCGCCATGCGCGCCTTGCGCTCGGCGAAACTTCCGCAGTGCTCGAGCTTCGTGAGGTTGCCCGCGGGCGCCTCGCGCTCGAGAAGAAAGGTCGGGATGACGCCCGTCACCGAAGCGCCGCCCTCGAGCGCCGTTTGGGAAACGATGCCCATGAGGCCGCCGTTTCCGCCTCCGAAGACGAGGTCGCAGCCGTGACGGGCGATCGCGTCCCCCAGGGCGCGGGCGGTCGCTTCGTATTGCGGGGAGCGTCCCGGGCGGGAGCCGCAGAAGACGCAGAAAGTCGGTTTTTTCGACATGAAAGGTTCCTCGAAACGTCGGCGACGCGAAAATTGTCGCCAAAGTGCGGTAAGAAATTGTATCCTTGCAACCCGCACGCGCCGCGGCGTTTTCGCAAACGATTTTGACGCTTCGGACGAACGCGCGGCCAAAAGAAGATTCTTCAAGATACCCGAGAACCCGATGCTTTATTCCCTCATCCGCAGTTTTCTTTTCCGACTCGACCCCGAAACGGCTCACGCCCTCATCATGAACAACATCGACTGGGCGTCGGCCGTCCGGGCGACTCGCCTCGTCTGTCCCGCTCCCGTCTCGCACCCCGTAGAGGTGATGGGGCTTCGTTTCCCCAACGCCGTGGGTCTCGCCGCCGGGATGGACAAGACCGCTGCCCATGTGTCGTCCCTCGGCAGTCTCGGCTTCGGTCACATCGAGGTGGGCACGATCACGCCGCGCGAGCAGGCGGGCAACCCCAAGCCCCGCTGCTGGCGCCTCATTCCCGCCCAGGGAATCGTCAACCACATGGGCTTCAACAACTGCGGCGCCGACAAGGCGATCGTCAACCTCGCCAGCGCCAAGGCATACCGCGCCAAGGGCGGGATCGTCGGGATCAACATCGGTAAGCAAAATTCCACGGCCGTTGCCGACGCGCTCCCCGACTACGTCGAGTGCATGAAAAAACTCACCGAACACGCCGATTATCTCGCGATCGACATCTCCTGCCCGAACACCCCGGGCCTCACGCGTCTGCAGGAGGCCGACGCCCTCGAGCCGCTTGTCGCCGGCATCGCCGCCGAGCGCGACCGTCAGGCCGACCGCCTCGGGCGCCGAGTGCCGATCACGATCAAGATCGGTCCCGATCTCGCCGACGAAACCCTGAAGCGCGTGGCGGACCTTTTTGTGCGCTACGAGATGGATGCCGTGACGGCGACGAACACCACGGTGTCGCGAAAGGGCGTCGAACACCTCGAGAAAAGCGAAAACCCCGGCGGTCTCTCCGGCAAGCCGCTTTTTGAGCGCTCGACCGAAGTGGTCCGCATCCTTTCCGATCACCTCAAGGGGGAACTCCCCATCATCGCCGTGGGCGGCGTCATGACGGCCGAAGACGCCGTCGCCAAGATGGAGGCGGGCGCTTCGCTCGTTCAGCTCTACACGGGCTTCATTTATTCCGGTCCCGCCTTGATCGCGGCCTGCGCCGAAGCGATCGGCCGCCGCGGCTGAGTTTCCGGCGGACCCGTTCGATGCGACGGGCTGCATTGCTTTCGGGCGGCGGCCCGTTTTTTCGTGTCGGGAAAAATCGGAACCGCTCGGATTCGGTCGGCCGTAGGCTACAATGTCAACTTTTACTTTTCAGGAAATCCTTCCATGGTCTCCAATCAGTATGAGACCCTGATGCGCTACGTATACGAGCACGGGGTCGACAAGGCCGACCGCACGGGCACGGGCACCCGCTCCGTCTTCGGCTATCAAATGCGCTTCAATCTTGCGGAAGGTTTTCCGCTCGTCACGACGAAGAAGCTCCATCTTCGCTCGATCATCCACGAACTCCTCTGGTTCCTGAAGGGCGACTCCAACATCGCCTACCTCAAGGAAAACGGCGTCCGCATCTGGGACGAATGGGCCGATGAAAACGGCGACCTCGGTCCCGTCTACGGCGTTCAGTGGCGCAGCTGGCGCGGCGCCGACGGCCAAACGGTCGATCAGATCGCAAACCTCATCGACGAAATCAAGCGCAATCCCGATTCGCGCCGCCTCATCGTCTCGGCCTGGAACGTCGCCGAAGTCCCCAAGATGGCGCTTCCTCCCTGCCACCTCCTCATGCAGTTCTACGTGGCGGGCGGACGTCTTTCGTGCCAGCTCTATCAGCGAAGCTGCGACATTTTCCTGGGCGTTCCCTTCAACATCGCCTCCTATTCGCTGCTCACGCACATGGTCGCTCAGCAGTGCGGCCTCGAGCCCGGCGACTTCGTCTGGACGGGCGGAGACTGCCACATCTACAAGAACCACTTCGAACAGGTGGAGTTGCAGCTCTCGCGCGGGCCGCGTCCCTATCCGAAGCTCGTCATCCACCGCCGTCCCGAGTCGATCTTCGACTACCGTTTTGAGGACTTCGAAATCGTCGGCTACGATCCGCACCCGCACATCAAGGGGGTTGTTTCGGTATGACGCAGTCCGTGGAGCTCATTGCGGCCGTCGCGCGAAACGGCGTGATCGGCGGCCAGAACAAAATGCTCTGGCACGTGCCGGAAGACTTCCGTCACTTCAAGACCGTGACGATGGGCCTTCCCGTCGTCATGGGCCGCAAAACCTTCGAGTCGATCGGACGACCGTTGCCGGGGCGGCGCAACGTGGTGCTCACCCGCCGCGACGCCTGGCGCCCGGACGGAATCGAGGTCGTGCACGACTGGAAAGAGGCGAAGGCGCTTCTCTCGGACGCTCCCCGCATCATGGTGATCGGCGGGGGAGAGCTCTATCGCCAAACACTTCCCGAGGCCGACGTTCTCTGGCTCACGGAAATGGACCGGGACTTCGAGGGCGACACGAGCTTTCCGACATTCGACCGTTCGGACTGGTCGGACGAACTTCTCTCGGAACTTCCGCCCGACGAAAATCGGGACTTCTCCGTGCGTTTTTACAAACTCGTCCGAAAGCCTGCGCTTCGCTGAGCGCTGTGGGCAAATTCTCAGGCCGCGTCTTCGGTGGATAACCGCAGCGCGGCCTTTTGCCGTCGGCAACCCGCCCTCCGAGAAGGGGTTTGAAGCGGGGCGGGAAAGTTGTCCACAGGCGGGGAGGGCGGGTTGTCCGCCGATTTATCCACAGAATTTGTGGGTAAGATAAACATCTTAGCTCTGGTGTTCGCCAAATTCCCTCTTACACAAAGGAAAACCCGAATTGATGTAAAAATGTGCAAATCGGAAATTTCGGTAAAAATCTTTCTGCGGATCTGTGGATAACTTTGCAAAAAGAAGGGGGAGAAGAGAAAGGGAAGAATTTTGAGGGCAACAAAAAAGCCCGATCTCTTTCGAGACGAGCTTCCTTCCTGTGGAAAAGTGGCGCGGCTGGCAGGATTCGAACCCACGACCCTCTGGTTCGTAGCCAGATACTCTATCCAACTGAGCTACAGCCGCGTTCTGAAGTGCAGGACGTGAACTATACCGAAATTTGGAAGATTTGTCAAGGGGATGTGAAAAGAAAACTTCGTTTTTCCTTCGATGCGGCGTCTCGGCGGCGGGGCGAGCGCCCCGAGATCTTCCCGATGGGCTAACATGTGGGGACATTTTCGGCGCGCCCTCTGTGCGCCCGATCCGTTTGTCTTCATTTCCGGGGAGTCGCTTCGAGTGATCGATACGCTTTTCTTTTTTGCGGCGGTGCTCGTTTTGCTCCTTCGTCTGCTCTATGAACTGTGGCGTGCCTGAGGCCTCTACGGTATCGAATCATGCTCGACACGCTCGAACTCTTCCTCCTCTTTCTCCTGACGCTCGCTCTTCTGGCGAGGCTCCTGGGACTTTGGCTGCTGCCCCTCGCGCAGGGGCGCGCCCCCGCCTGCGTCGCGACCGCCGATCGGTGGCTCCTCAGGGCCTTCGGGCTTAAGCCCGACGCGCAGGAGGGCTGGCGCGACTATGCGCTCTCGGTTCTCCTTTTTCACGTTCTTGCCTTCGTCTTTCTCACGGCGGTCCTGCTCGCGCAGGGGCATCTCCCAGGGAATCCCGCGGGACTTGCGGGCGTTCCCCTCGTGACGGCGCTGCATACGGCGGCCTCCTTCGTGTCCGGTACGGCCTGGCAGGCCTATGCGCCCGAGACCACGCTCTCGCTTCTTTCGCAGGCGATCGGGATCGGCGTCGCGGAGTTCGTCTCCACGGCGAGCGGCATTGCGGTCGCCTTCGTCGTCATGCGCGGCTTCGCGCTCTCGGCGACGAACGTACTCGGAAACTTCTGGGTGGACCTTCTTCGCATTCTCATCTGGGTGCTCTTTCCGCTCTGCACCCTCTACGCGGTCTTCCTCCTCGTCATGGGCGTTCCGCAGGCCTGGCTCGGTCCCGTGGAAGTCGTGAGCGCCGCGGGAAGGGAAGTGACGCAGTTGATCGGTCCCGTCGCTTCGAGCGAAGCCGTCAAGACGATCGGCACGATCGGCGCGGGGCTTTTCGGGGCGAATTCCGCGCATCCCGTCGCCAATCCGTCCGCGGGCGTCAACTTCGCCGCCTCGGTCAGCATGCTCCTCATTCCCGTGGCGCTCACGCACACGTTCGGCAAGCTCACGGGGGACCCCAAGGAAGGCCGAAGCCTGCGCTGGGCGATGTGGCTCCTTTTTTCGCTCGCGCTTTTTTCCTTCGTGCACGATGAAATTTCGGCCGGGGACTTCCTCTCCCAGTACGGGATCGACGCGCGCGGCTTCATGACGGAGGGCAAGGACTCGCGCTTTGGTCTCGCGCATACGGCGCTCTTTACGGTGACGTCGATCGCAAGCGGCACGGGGGCCGTCAACAATCTTCTCGACACGCTCGCGCCGGGCGCGGGGATGGTGCTCATTCTTCTCATGCTCACGGGCGGCGTCTTCGAGTCGTCGGGCGCGGGCTTTTGTTCGGTTTCCGTCTACATCGTCCTCGCCGTCTTCGTGGCGGGCCTCATGATCGGGCGCGCGCCGGAATATCTTGGAAAGCGCATCGGCGTCTCCACCATCAAACTCGCCGCTTCGGCGATGCTCGTCATTCCGGTCGTCGCGTTGACGGGCCTCATCGTGACGCTTTTGTCGCCGATCGCGCAGGAGGCGGTGGCGAACCCCGGTGCGCACGGCTACACGGAAATCCTCTACGCCTGGGCGTCGGTCGCAAGCAACAACGGCTCGGCCATGGGAGGGTTCGACACGAGCTCGCCCTTCTTTGAAATCGGGTTGGGACTCGCCATGATCGCGGGGCGCGTCGGGCTGCTCGGTTTCCTGTTGGCGCTCGCGGGCGACGTAGGGTTGGAGCGGCGCTCCCCGCACACGAAGGGGGCGCTCGTGACGAACGGACCGCTCTTTGCGGTCTTCCTGGCCTTTGTGATCCTGCTTTTCGGGGCGCTCACCTATCTTCCTCTCATGGCGCTCGGATCCGCGGCCGAGCAGCTCGAGTACTTCGTTCTCTAAAGGAGCCGGCGATGAAGTTTCCCCGTTTCACCGCAAGACTCTATGAACAGCTCGTCAAGGACGCCCTGCGGCAAAGTTTCGTGAAGCTCGACCCCAAGGTGCAGTGGGCCAATCCGGTGATGTTCCTCGTTTGGCTCGGCGCTCTTTTTACCTTTTGCGTGGGCGTCGCGAGTCTTCTGGGGCTTTCTTCCGAACCCGCGGGGCTCGCTTTTGCGGTATCCGGGTGGCTCTGGTTTACGCTGCTCTTTGCCAACTTCGCCGAGGCTTTGGCCGAAGGTCGGGCGCACTCGCAGGCGGCTTCCCTGAGGAATCTGCGAAAGAGCACGCCCGCGCGCATCGTCAACGCCTCCGACAAGTTCGGTCCCGACATGCCGCATCAGGTCGTCGACTCGATGACGCTTCTCGGAAACGACCTCGTTCTCGTCCTTCCGGGCGACGTCGTTCCCTGCGACGGAGAAGTGGTCGCGGGGGTCGCGTCCGTCGACGAATCGGCCGTTACGGGCGAGTCCGCGCCGGTCATCCGTGAATCCGGAGGAGACTTCGCCAACGTCACGAGCGGCACGACGGTTCTCTCCGATTGGCTCGTCGTGCGTCCGAGCATCGCGAGCGGCGGAGGCTTCGTCGAGCGCATGATCCGCATGGTGGAGGGTGCCGAGCGAAAACCGACGCCCAACGAAACGTCGCTTTCGGTTCTTCTTATCGCGCTCACCGTCGTATATCTCCTGCTCACGGCGTCGCTTCTGCCCGTGTCGCTCTTTACGGTGTCTCGCTCGGGCGTGGGAGCGCCCCTGAGCTTTACCTTCCTCACGGCGCTTTTCATCAACTTCATTCCCTCGACGATCGGCGGTCTTCTGAGCCCGATCGGGATCGCCGGGATGACGCGTCTTCTCGCCGCGAACGTTCTGGCGCGCTCGGGGCGCGCCGTCGAGGCGGCGGGCGACGTCGACATTCTTCTTCTCGACAAGACGGGAACGATCACCTTCGGGAACCGGCGCGCGACGCGGCTCTACACCGTCTCGGGCGTGAGCCGACGAACGCTCCTCGAAGCCTGTCTTCTCACGTCCTACGCCGACGACACGCCCGAAGGACGATCGGTTCTCGAACTTGCCGCGCGCGAACTCGGACTCGACCCCGACGCGCTCGAGCCGCCCGAAGAGGGGGTCTTCGTGCCCTTCAGTGCGCAGACCCGCATGTCGGGGATCAATCTCGAGGACGGGCGGCAACTCCGAAAGGGCTCTCCCGAAGCGGTCAAGGCGCGCGTCGCGCGCCTTTCGGGGTACTTTCCGTATTCGCTTCAGGGGCAGGTCGACGCCATCGCCTCGCGCGGCTCGACGCCGCTCGTCATCGCGGTCGATGAAAAGGTCCTGGGGATCATCGAACTCAAGGACGTCGTGAAACCCGACATCGCGGGGCGCTTCGCGAAACTGCGCCGCATGGGCGTGCAGACTGTGATGATCACGGGCGACAACCGTCTGACCGCCGCCGCGATCGCTTCCGAAGCCGGGGTCGACGACTTCATCGCAGAGTCGACGCCCGAGTCGAAGCTCGCCGCCATCCGGGCCTTCCAGAAGGCGGGACACTTGGTCGCCATGACCGGGGACGGCGCCAACGACGCTCCCGCCCTCGCGCAGGCCGACGTGGCGCTCGCCATGCACGGCGGCACGCAGGCGGCGAAAGAAGCCGCGAACATGGTCGATCTCGATTCGAATCCGACAAAACTCATGGAGGTGATCCGCACGGGCAAGGAAATGATGATCACCCGCGGGGCGCTGACGACCTTCTCGCTCATGAACGACCTCGCGAAGTACGTGGTGGTCGTGCCCGCGGTTCTGAGCACGACCGACCCGGTTCTGGCGAGCTGGAACATTCTGGGGCTCGCCTCGCCCGAGTCGGCGCTCCTTTCTGCCGTGATCTTCAACGCGCTCGTGATTCCGCTTCTCATGCCGTTCGCCCTGAAGGGCGTCGAACCCCGCGCCGTGGGCGCGTCGGAACTCCTGACGCGAAACCTTCTCGTCTGGGGACTGAGCGGCATCGCCGCGCCCATCGTCGGGATCGCGCTCATCGATCAACTTCTCCGCCTGACGGGCTTTTTCTGAGGGAGGCGCCGTGGATTTTCTCATTCGTCTTCTTCGCGCTCTGGGCGCGCTTCTCTTTGCCGTTCTCGTCTGCGGCGTACTCTATCCGGCCCTCGTGACGGGTTTGGCGACGGTGCTGCCGGGCGCCAGAAGCGCCGACGACTTCGCAACGCCCGAACTCGCCGCGGAAAATACGAACGTCGGCTACGACTGGCACGATACGGGGCTCTTTGAAGGACGTCCCGCGCCCGAAGCGCGAAAAGGCGCTTCGACGGGGTCGAACCTCGCGCTCACGAACCCCGCCTTTGCAGAGGACGTGCAAAAGCGCGCGGCGCTCTGGCGCGAACGGGTGGGCGGAAACGAGCCCGTCCCCGTCGCGCTCGTCACGGCGTCGGCCTCGGGGCAGGATCCCGATCTTCCCATGCGCGCGGCCATCTATCAGATTCCCTACGTCGCCCGCCAGACGGGGCTCTCCCCCAAGCGGCTCGACGCCATAGTCCACGGCGTGATGCGACGCGAGATGATCCGCTTCGGCTTTGAGCGGCTCGTCAACGTCGCCGATCTCAACGCCGCGGTCCTCGCCGAAATGAAGAAGGAAGGGAAGACCCTCAGCAAACCCGAAACGCATAACCGTCAGGAGACGCCGTCATGACCCAGGAGGACCTGCGCCCCGATCCGGAGGCGATGCTCGCGCAGACGCGGGAAAAAACGCTCGGCAAACTGCGCATCTTTCTCGGCATGGCGCCCGGGGTGGGAAAGACCTATGCGATGCTCGCCGAGGCGCACCAGAGAAAAAACGCCGGGCTCGACGTGCTCATCGGCTGGGTCGACACGCACAAGCGCAAGGACACGGAGGCCCTTACGCGGGGCTTGGAGATTCTTCCGAGAAAGCGCATCGAATACAACGGGATTTCCGTTGAAACGCTCGACATCGACGAAATTCTGCGTCGGCATCCGTCGGTCGTCGTGATCGACGAAATGCCCCACAGCAATCCTCCGGGGTCTCGCCACGCGAAGCGCTGGCAGGACATTGAAGAGATTCTCGACATGGGGATCGACGTCTGGACGGCCCTCAACATTCAGCACCTGGAGAGTCTCAACGGCGTCGTCGCGCGCGTTACGGGCGTGAGCGTCACGGAAACGGTTCCCGACCGCATGTTCGACCGCGCTTCCGAGGTTCGGCTCATCGACCTGCCGCCCGACGATCTGCTCGCGCGTCTTGCCGCGGGGAAGATTTACCTCCCCAAAGTGGTCGAACGCGCCAAGGACGCCTACTTCAAAAAGAGCAACCTCATTGCGCTTCGCGAATTGGCGCTTCGCGCCATGGCGAGCCGCATGGAGAGTCAGATCCGGTCCGAGCGTCTGCGTTCGACCCGAAGCAGTGTCGAAGACACGCACTACGGACTGCTGCTCGTTTTGGAAACCGTTTCGGAAGAAACGGTCCGCGAAGTCGCCCGCATGGCCCGCGCGCTCTCCTCTCCGTGGCACGTCGTCTGGATGGACGGCATGGGGAACGAACGCTCCGACAGCGAGGCGGTGACGAAGTTCTTCGACTACATCGAAGAGTTGGGCGGACGCAGCGACGTGCTCGCCGGGCGTTACGGCGAAACGGTTGCGCGTTATGCGCGAGAACACAACCTGTCGCTCGTCGCGATCGTCGGTTCGAGCGAGCGCGTCCTCAATCAGCGGCGCCGCGAACTTCGGCGCGCCGCGCCGGAACTGAGCGTGCTGTCTCTACCCGACACGGAAGAGACAAAACGCCGATCGGGCCTTCGGCGCTGGCTCTCGGAATTCGACTTCGGACGCCCCGGCGTCTGGCAGGCCGTCCTCACGGTGCTCGCCGGGGCGCTTGCGCTCACGCCCTTCTGGGACGTGATGGAGCCCACGAATCAGGCGATGATTTATCTCCTCTGCGTCCTCTTTTGCGGAGTGCGCTACGGGAGCGTCTCCGCGGCGCTGGCCGCGGTCTTCTCCGTCCTGATCTTCAATCTCACGGCGATCGAGCCGCGCTGGTCCTTCGCCGTGACGGACGCGCAGTACGTTGTGACGTTCGCAGTGATGCTCGTCGTGGGCCTCGTCGCGGGACAGTTGGTCGCTCACCGAGAGGACATGGCCAAGGCCGCCAACGAGCGCGAACATCAGACGCGCATGCTCTTTGACGCTTCGAGAGAACTCTCGCAGGTTCTGGTCGAGGAGGACGCCTACAAGGTGATTTCCGGCACGCTTCGGCATCACCTCGAAGTGGAGGCGGAATTCTGGGTGCCCGAAAAGGACGAGGACGACGACGATACGCTCCGGCTCGAGCGCCTCGAAATGGTGTTGAAAAACGTCGACCCGGGCATCGTACGCTGGTGCTTCGATCACCGGCAGTCGGCGGGCTCGGGAACGCACACGCTCGCCTCGTCCCCCTACTGGTACCTCCCGATGACGGCGGGCGGGAAGGTTCTCGCGGTCCTCGTTCTCGCGCCGCGCGAGGGCGAGTCGCTCGATCTCACGCAGCGCCGGCTCGTGGGGACGCTTGCGGGTCTCGGCGCACAGGCCCTTCTTCGCATCGGCTTTGCTTCGGAAGCGCGGCAGACGCTCGTCTCGATGGAGTCCGAGCGCCTTCGCCACGGCCTCATTCAGTCGCTCTCGCACGACCTTCGCACGCCGATTTCGCTTCTCAAGAAGGCGAGCGAAGGCTTTTTGGAAAAGGTCGAGCGCTCGGGCGCACCCGCGGACTTGGTCGCCGACGCCGAGAAGCTCTTTGACGGCGCGAGCCGCATGGAGCACCTCGCCATCAATCTGCAGGACATGGCGCGGCTGCAGTCGTCCGACTTCGAACTCCACCGCGCGCCCGTGGGCGTTCGCGCGCTCTTTGAGTCGGCGATCGCGGAAATGGGGGCCGAGCTTGAAGGCTACAAGGTCGAGTGGAATCTCGAAGAGAACCTTCCGATGTTGGACGGCGACGAAGAGCTCCTTCGCCGCGTGATCGTGAATCTCCTCGACAACGCCGTGAAGTACTGTCCCGAAGGTTCGCGCATCATTTTGGGCGCGAAGCTTCGCGGCGACCGCATCGCCGTGACGGTTTCGGACAACGGGCCGGGCCTTCCCGAAGGCAATCCGCAGCGGCTCTTCGATCCCTTCCGGCGCGGACAGGCCGCCTCGGGCGCGGGGATCGGTCTGGGGCTCTCGGTGTGCCGGACGATCGCGCGCGCGCACGACGCGGAAATCTTTGCAATGCCTTCCCGCTTCGGCGGGGCCGCCTTCACGCTCACGCTTCCCTATTGGGAGGAGCCCGAAGCCGAGGAGAGCGAAGAGAAGAGTCTGCCGGACAAGGACGAGAAAACCGAGAAGATTGAAAAGTCCTCGGAAGCGCCTTCGGACGAGACCGCTGCGAAATCCTGCGTCGGGAAGAACGACTGACGGGCGCTGCGTTGAAGAGATGAGGGGCGGGCCTTTTCGCCCGCAAAAGAAGACCCCGAGGGCCGAGGGGCCGTCGGGGTCCGAAAGATAGTCAAGGAGGAAACCTCGGTTCGGGGAGCCTGCGCTCCCCGACGGCAGAGGACGATCAGAACTGATCGAAGTACTTCTGAATTTCCTTCCAGTCGGTCGTCTTCGTGAGGGCGAGCTGCAGGAGGACGCGGGCCTTCTGCGGGTTGAGGTCGCCCGACGAAACCCAGCCGTACTTCTTGTCGTCGATTTCGGCGTCTTTCGTCGTCGCGCCCGTCGGGACGCGGCTCGAACGAACCACGGCGATGCCGTCCTTCGCGGCCTTTTCAAGGATCGGGAAGATGGACTTGTGGATGTTGCCGTTGCCCACGCCGGCGCTCACGATGCCCTTGTAGCCGGCCTTGACGAGCGCTTCGGCCTGAACGCCTTCGACGCCCGCATGGTTGTAAACGATGCCGACCTTAGGCAGGGCCTGGAGGTTCGTCACGTCAAAGGGCGTCTTGTGATCGACGCGCAGGGGCTTGACTTCATAGCGGACCTTGCCGTTGAAAATCGTGCCGAGACGGCCGTAGTTGGCGCCCTGGAAGGTTTCGGGCTGGACGGTGTTCGTCTTGATGACGTCGCGCGCGCCGACGATGGTGTTGTTCATCGCGACGACGACGCCGTATTCGGCCGATTCCTTCGTGGCGGCCGTCAGAACGGCGTTGTAGAGATTGCGCGGACCGTCGGCGGAGAGACCCGTCGAGGGAAGCATGGCGCCCACCATGACGACGGGCTTCGAGCACTTCTTCGTGAGCTGCAGGAAGTAGGCCGTTTCTTCCATCGTGTCGGTGCCGTGCGTGATGACGAAGCCGTCGTACTTGCCGCAGTCCTGATTGATGGTCTTGGCGAGCTTGAGCCAGACTTCGTCGGACATGTCCTGCGAGCCGATCTGGGCGACCTGGACGGGGGTGACGTTCGCGATCTCGGCGAGCTGCGGCACGGCGGCGACGAGATGATTCACCGAGACCTTGCCGGCCGTGTAGGCGGAACCCGTGGCGGAAGCGCCGGCGCCGGCGATCGTGCCGCCCGTGGCGAGCACGGCGACGTTCGGAAGCGAAGCGGCGCAGGCCACGCCCGAGAGGGCGGTGACGGCGGCGGCGACGAGCGTCTTGGAAATCTTCATGGTCTTTTCTCCTCGAAAGGGGCCCGAAGGCCCGAAATGTGACAGGATCGCGGAGGTTGCGTCCGCGAGCAGAGACACTATAGCGAGGGAGCTAGGCAATTTCTCTAGGGACTTTTACGGGAGGTCAAGATAAATTTCGACTGCAGGCTGGAAGGCCGGAAATCCGGCCGTATCGAATGGGCGCCGGGGAGGCCTTCAAATGTCGACAATTGCGGGGATTGGTTGGCAAGTGCGGGAAGCTCTCTAGGGGATTCATAGGAGTGGGGTTGCGTTTGTCGGGGGAAGGGCGAAAAAGAGCCGGCGGCCGCAAAAGCAGGTCGGCGCCTTGGGGATAATCCTCTCTAACGAATTCCCTCTACGGGTCCCTCACTTTCACGGAAGAAGTCACCTATGTCTCAGACGATTTTGCAGAGTGTTCCGGTCGGCGAAAAGGTCGGCATCGCTTTCTCCGGCGGTTTGGATACGAGCGCCGCGCTTCGCTGGATGAAGAACAAGGGCGCGCTCCCCTATGCCTACACGGCCAACCTCGGTCAGCCCGACGAAACGGACTACGAGGCCATTCCGCGCCGCGCGATGGAATACGGCGCCATCAAGGCCCGTCTCGTAGACTGCCGCTCGCAGCTCGTCCACGAAGGCTTCGCCGCCATTCAGGCGGGCGCCTTCCACATCTCGACGGCGGGGTCGCTCTACTTCAACACGACGCCGCTCGGCCGCGCCGTGACGGGCACGATGCTCGTCGCCGCGATGCGCGAGGACGGCGTCAACATCTGGGGCGACGGCTCGACCTACAAGGGCAACGACATTGAACGCTTCTACCGCTACGGTCTTCTTGCGAACCCGAATCTTCGCATCTACAAGCCCTGGCTCGACGTGCAGTTCATCACCGAACTCGGCGGCCGCGCCGAAATGTCGGCCTTCCTGCAGGCAGAGGGCTTCGAATACCGCATGAAGGCGGAAAAGGCCTATTCGACCGACTCCAACATGCTCGGCGCCACGCACGAAGCCAAGGACCTCGAGGAACTCGCGACCTCCATGAAGATCGTCGAACCGATCATGGGCGTCGCCCACTGGCTCGACACGGTCGAAGTGAAGCCCGAAGTCGTCAAGGTCGAATTCAAGGAAGGCGTTCCCGTTGCGCTCAACGGCAAGACCTTCTCGGATCCCGTCGCCCTCATGGAAGAAGCCAACCGCATCGGCGGCCGTCACGGCCTCGGCATGAGCGACCAGATTGAAAACCGCATCATCGAAGCCAAGAGCCGCGGCGTCTACGAAGCCCCGGGCATGGCGCTTCTCTTCCTCGCCTACGAACGTCTCGTTACGGGCATCCACAACGAAGACACGATCGAGCAGTACCGCATCAACGGCATCAAGCTCGGGCGTCTCCTTTATCAGGGCCGCTGGTTCGACAGCCAGGCGATCATGCTTCGCGAAAGCGCCCAGCGCTGGGTCGCACGCGCCATTACGGGCGAAGTCACGATCGAACTGCGCCGCGGCAACGACTACACGATTCTCAACACCGTGTCGCCGAACCTCACCTACGAACCGTCGCGCCTCACGATGGAAAAGGGAGATTCGATGTTCACGGCCGTCGACCGCATCGGCCAGCTCACGATGCGCAACCTCGACATCACCGACACGCGTCAGAAGCTCGGCATCTACTCGAAGGCGGGCCTGATCGGCACGGCCGACGGCGTGGCGCCGATGCTGACGAAGTAAGAAGCGTTCTTTTTTGCGCTTAGAAATGAGAGGGAGTCGCAAGTGTTGCGCTCCCTCTATTTCTTTGTTTTTTCGCATCGAGATCCGTAGAATGTAGGGTTCGAAATTTCTTTTCCTTCGACATCGTCATGGCAGAAACCTCCACCCCCGCTCTTCACGAGCACGACCGCTTCGCAAGTCACGGACAGGGCGACAGCCGCTACGCGCACGTCTCCGACAAGGTGAAGACGAGCGTCCTGGGCTTCGCCGTGGCCTTGACGCTCGGATTTTCCTTCCTGGAACTCGTAGGCGGCCTCTGGGCGAATTCGCTTGCGCTCATCGGCGACGCCGGCCACATGGTGACCGACTCGGCGAGCCTCCTTTTTGCACTCCTTGCGAACATGGTGGCGCGGCACGGCGCCGACGACAACCACTCCTTCGGGCACGGACGCGTCGAGGTGCTCGCCGCCTTCGTAAACGGCCTCGTCATGCTGGGCGTCGTCGTATGGCTCTTTTACGAAGCCGCGGGCCGCATCGCCGAGCTCCAGGCCGTGGGCGGCTGGTCGGTGATGGCGATCGCCTGTGCGGGGCTTCTCGTCAACCTCGGCGTCGCCTGGTCGCTTTCGCGCGACAAGAAGAACGTCAACACGCGCGCGGCGCTCCTGCACGTCATGGGGGACCTGCTCGGCTCGGTCGCCGCGATCGCGGCGGGTCTCATCATTGCGCTCGGCGGCCCCTCGATCGTCGACCCGATTCTTTCGATGATCGTCGGCTGCCTGCTTCTGCACGCCACCTGGGAAATTCTGCGCGACGCTTCGCGCGTTCTGCTCGACGGCGTTCCCGAGGGCGTCGACTACGAAGCCGTGGGGCGCTTCGTCGAAACGATTCCGGGCGTCGTGCGCGTGCACGACCTGCACGTATGGACGATGAGTCCGGGGCACGGGGCCATCCAGTGCCACGTCGGGATCGAATCGCACGAGTGCTGGCCCAAGATCCTCGACGCGCTCCGCACGGGGCTTCGCAGAGAATTCGGGATCGACCACGTCACGGTGCAGCCCGAATGGACCTTCTCCGGCAACGAGGCGGCCTGCGCCGTCTGCGCGCAGGGGCTCTGCGAAGAAGACTTTTCCGGAGAGTCCCGCGGGGCGCCCGCTCCCGAACTCGACCTTACGGGGAAAATTTAAAAAAATTCTCGGCTCCTCGCCTTTTGCGGGGCAAAACCCTGATAGAATGACATCCCGACCAAACGGCCCGGTCCGCATTTCTGCGTTCCGGGCTTTTTCGTTTTGTATTTCTCCACGGAACGAAGGCGAGGCGCCCCGAAGGGCTCTTGCGCGCTTCGGTCCGACGAACGGATTTCCGAGCGCCCTCTAGGGCTTTGCTCGTATAATCCCCCTGTTTTCAAGCTGTTCCTGCATTACGAGGCTTCTCATGACCAAGTATGTATTTGTCACCGGCGGCGTTGTCTCCTCTCTCGGTAAAGGCATCGCCGCCGCTTCTTTGGCGGCCATTCTCGAGTCCCGCGGCCTGTCGGTCACGATGATCAAGCTCGACCCGTACATCAACGTGGACCCGGGCACGATGTCGCCCTTCCAGCACGGCGAAGTGTTCGTGACGGAAGACGGCGCGGAGACCGACCTGGACCTTGGTCATTACGAGCGCTTCATCTCCTCGAAGATGCACAAGACGAACAACTTCACTTCGGGGCAGATCTACGAAAGCGTCCTGCGCAAGGAGCGCCGCGGCGAATACCTCGGCAAGACCGTGCAGGTGATTCCGCACATCACCAATGAAATCCAGGAATACATCGTGCGCGGCGCCAAGGCGGCGGGCGATCCCGACGTCGCGGTCGTGGAAATCGGCGGTACGGTGGGCGACATCGAATCGCTCCCCTTCGTCGAAGCCGTCCGCCAGATGTCCTTCCGCGTGGGCCGCAACAACGCCTGCTTCATTCACCTCACGCTCTGCCCGTGGATTCCGTCGGCGGGCGAACTGAAGACGAAGCCCACCCAGCACTCGGTGCAGAAGCTCCGTGAAGAAGGCGTCTACCCCGACCTGCTTCTCTGCCGCGCCGAACGCATGATTCCCGAAGGCGAACGCGCGAAGATCTCGCTCTTCTCGAACGTGCCGATGGACTGCGTCATCAGCGTCGCCGACGCCTCGACGATCTACGAAGTGCCCCTCATGCTCCACGCCCAGGGGCTCGACGACATCGTCTGCCGCAAGCTCGGCCTCGAGACGAAGCCCGCCGACCTCTCGGCCTGGGAAAACATCGTCTACCGCCTCAAGCACCCGAAGCGCCAGGTCACGATCGGCATGGTCGGCAAGTACGTCGACTACGCCGACAGCTACAAGTCGCTCAATGAAGCGCTCACGCACGCGGGCATTCACACCGAAACGAAGGTTGTCACGAAGTTCATCGACGCGAGCGAAATCGAAGAAAAGGGCACCGACGTCCTCGAAGGGCTCGACGCCATTCTGGTTCCCGGCGGCTTCGGCAAGCGCGGCACCGAAGGCATGATCAAGGCGATCGAATACGCCCGCACGAAGAACATTCCCTTCCTCGGGATTTGTCTGGGCATGCAGATGGCCGTGATCGAATTCGCTCGCCACGTCTGCGGTTTGGGAGGCGCCAACTCGACCGAACTCGAACCCGACACCGCGCACCCCGTGGTCGCCCTCATCACCGAGTGGAAGGACCGCACGGGCTCCGTGCAAAAGCGCGACGAATCGTCCGACCTGGGCGGCACGATGCGTCTCGGTCGTCAGGAAGTCCCCGTCAAGCCCGGCACGCTCGCCCACAAGATCTACGGCGACGTCGTCGCGGAACGCCACCGTCACCGCTACGAAGTGAACAACGCCTACGTGCAGCAGTTCGAAGACAAGGGGCTCGTCTTCTCGGCTCGCACGCCGTCGGAAAACCTTCCCGAAATGATGGAACTCCCCGGCCACCCCTTCTTCTTCGCCGTGCAGTTCCATCCGGAATTCACGTCGAATCCGCGTTTCGGCCATCCGCTCTTCAAGGCCTACGTCGAGGCCGCGATTGCGCACGCCGAAGCCAATAAGAAGGCGTAATTTTTCGTTGCGAACCCGATGCCGCCTGCAGAAGCTTTCTGCGGGCGGTTTTCCTACAATGCGGTATCGAAATCTTTTTGGAAGGATGACCCATCGTGCAACTTTGCGGATTTGAAGTCGGTCTCGACCGCCCCTTCTTTTTGATCGCCGGTCCCTGCGTGCTCGAAGGCGAGCAAATGGCCCTCGACATCGCGGGCACCCTCAAGGAAGTGACCGACGAACTCGGCATTCCCTACATCTTCAAGGCGAGCTACGACAAGGCCAACCGCACGTCGGGCGCGTCCTTCCGCGGCCCCGGCATGGAAGAGGGCCTGCGAATTCTCGAGAGCGTGCGTGAAAAAATCGGCGTTCCCGTCCTCACGGACGTGCACACGGCCGAAGAGGTTCCCGTCGTCGCGAAGTCGGTCGACGTCCTGCAGACGCCCGCCTTCCTTTGCCGTCAGACGGACTTCATCCGCGCCTGCGCCGTCTCGGGCCGTCCCGTCAACATCAAGAAGGGTCAGTTCCTCGCTCCCGGGGACATGAAGAACGTCATCGAAAAGGCCCGCGCCGCGGCGCGCGAAGCCGGTCTCTCGGAAGACCGCTTCATGGCCTGCGAACGCGGCGCGAGCTTCGGCTACGGCAATCTCGTCGCCGACATGCGCAGCCTCGCCATCATGCGCGAGGCGAACGTTCCCGTCGTGATGGACGCGACCCACGCCGTGCAGCTCCCCGGCGGCAACGGCGTTTCCTCGGGCGGCCAGCGCCAGTTCGTTCCGGTTCTCGCCCGTGCGGCGGCGGCCGTGGGCGTGGCGGGCTTCTTCATGGAAACCCATCCGACGCCTTCGTGCGCGAAGTCGGACGGCCCCAACCTCGTGCCGCTCTCCGAAATGAAGACGCTTCTCTCGACGCTCGTCGAAATCGACCGCGTCGTCAAGGCCCGTCCCTTCCTTGAAAACACCATTTGCGACGCCGCGCGCTGAGCGCGGTTTGACTCTTTCCTCTCCGTCAATCAACAGGAAACACCATGAGTGCGATTATTGACATCATCGGCCGTGAAGTGCTCGACAGCCGCGGCAATCCCACCGTTGAAGCCGAAGTCTGGCTCGAATCGGGCGCCGTCGGCCGCGCCGCCGTTCCCTCGGGCGCCTCGACCGGTGTCCGCGAAGCGATCGAACTGCGCGACAAGGATCCGAAGCGCTACTGCGGCAAGGGGGTTCTGAACGCCGTCGCCAACGTTTCGGGCGAAATCGCCGATGCGCTCCTCGGTCTCGAGTCGACCGATCAGGCCTACATCGACCGCGTGATGATCAACCTCGACGGGACGGACAACAAGGGCCGTCTCGGCGCCAACGCCATTCTCGCCGTCTCCATGGCCGTGGCCCGCGCCTCCGCCGAAGAGGCCGGGATGCCGCTCTACCGCTACTTCGGCGGCATGGGCGCTCTGCAGATGCCCGTTCCGATGATGAACGTCATCAACGGCGGCGCGCACGCGAACAACAACCTCGACCTGCAGGAATTCATGATCATCCCCGTGGGCGCTCCGACCTTCCGCGAAGCGCTTCGCTACGGGGCCGAAACCTTCCACGCGCTCAAGAAGATCATCAACGGCCGCGGCATGTCGACGGCCGTGGGCGACGAAGGCGGTTTTGCTCCCAAGTGCGAAAGCCACGAAGAGGCGATCGAACTCATTCTCGAAGCGGTCCGCGCCGCGGGCTACGAACCCGGCAAGGACATCGCGATCGGCCTCGACTGCGCCTCTTCCGAGTTCTTTGAAGAAGGCCGCTACGTCATGAAGAAGTCCTCGGGCGCCTCGCTCACCGCCGAAGAATGGATCGACGTTCTGAAGGGTTGGTGCGACAAGTACCCGATCATCTCGATCGAAGACGGCATGGCAGAAGGCGATTGGGAAGGCTGGGCCAAGCTCACGAAGGCTCTGGGTGAGCGCGTGCAGCTCGTCGGCGACGACCTCTTCGTCACGAACCCCGCGATCCTCAAGGAAGGCATTGAAAAGGGCGTTGCGAACTCGATTCTCATCAAGGTCAATCAGATCGGCACCCTCACGGAAACCTTCGAAGCCATCGAAATGGCCAAGCGCGCGGGCTACACCGCCGTCATTTCGCACCGCTCGGGCGAAACCGAAGACAGCACGATCGCCGACATCGCCGTCGGCCTCAACGCGGGTCAGATCAAGACGGGTTCGATGAGTCGCTCGGACCGCATGGCCAAGTACAACCAGCTCCTTCGCATCGAGGAACACCTCGCCGAAGTGGCGGTCTACCCGGGCCTCGACGCCTTCTACTCGATCCGTCGCTGACAAGGGCATGCGCTCCTGGTTCTTTCTCGCGTTTTTCGCCTCGGGCCTCGCGATCGTCGCCTGGCAGCTCTTCGGCGAGGAGGGCAGTCACGCGCGTCTTGCGATGCTCGAGACGGCGCTCGCCGAGCAAAACCGGGTGAACGAGTCGCTTCGTCTTCGCAACGAAGAGCTCGCCGCCGAAGTGTTTTCGCTCGAAAACCGTGAGGAGGCGATCGAGGAGCAGGCCAGGCGCCACCTCTACATGATCCGCCCCAACGAGGTCCTCTTTCGCTACGAAGGAGGCCCCAACGCGAAGGGCGACCTCTCGATCGTGGACCTCTATCCCTCGCCCAAACTCGAGAGCGGGGCAAAGCCCACGTTCGAGCCCAAACGCTCGGACCTCTACCGGGTCCCCGAGCACCTGCGGGCGCCCAAGGCGAGAATCCGCCGCGACTGACGGACACGCAGCCCCGACCGAAGCGATTCGGCCGGGGTTTTTTCTGCTTCAAGTGGGGAAAATGACACGAAAAATTTCGTTGACAAAATTCTGATGATCGACTGCACTGCAATGAAATGTGGTGATTTTGCGCTGAAGGGGGCGAAAAAATTTTGCGCCCCGGGCGAATTTTTGCCCGTTTCGGCTTGCCCTCAAAAAATTTTCACCCTATGATTCGCCTGTCGAAGAGCGGACGCGTTCCTCGACCACCGTACGAGCGGAGACAACCGCTCGACAAAAAACGCAAGGCGGACCGTTTGGACGACGGCCGTCTTTCATAAACAAGTTGCGATTGTCGGACTAGCTTCGAAGCGAGATCACTCGTCGAAGACAAGATCCTGAGTCCTTGGGTAAACAGCCTGTACCCTCGGCGCTAGAACGCAAACGCAGCACTTTTGGGAAAGGCGAAGTCAATGAATTCCCAAAATGTTACGGCGAACAACGAGTCCCAATTTCAGCGCTCGATGCGGTTGCGCCACTTGATCATGTTGAGTCTCGGCGGCGTAATCGGCAGCGGACTCTTTTTCGGAACGGGTCACGTCATCGCGAACGTGGGTGCCTTCGGCACGATCGTCGCGTATCTGATCGGCGCCTTCATGGTGTACCTGATCATGCTGAGCCTCGGAGAGCTCTCCGTGGCGCATCCCGAACCCGGTTCCTTCCATCTTTACGCGAGCAAGTACATTTCGCCCGCCTCGGGCTTTGCCGTGGCGTGGCTCTACTGGCTCAACTGGACGGTCACCCTCGGAACGGCCTTTACGGCCGTGGGCTTTGCCATGCAGTACTGGTTCCCGCAGGTGCCGGTATGGGTGTGGTGCGTCGTCTTCGGCACGATCATCTACCTTCTGAACGTCATCGACACGAAGTTCTTCGCGGAGAGCGAATTTGCGCTCTCGATCGTGAAGGTCGTGACGATTCAGATCTTCATCGTGCTCGGGGCCTGCGCGTTCTTCGACGTGATTCCCTTCGGTGAATCGGGCTCTCCCGGCCTTACGCATCTGCTCGGCGACGGCGACCTTCTGCCCAACGGCGTGGCGCCTTTGCTCTTCACGATGGTGACGGTGTGCTTTGCCTATTCGGGGACCGAACTCATCGGCGTAGCCGCGGGGGAAACGGACGCGCCCGAACGCGTGATTCCGATCGCGGTGCGCGCGTCGCTGCTGCGCCTCGTCGTCTTCTTCGTGGGGACGGTTCTGATCGTCGCGACCCTCGTCGCCCCGGAAGAAGTGACGGTTTCGAAGAGCCCCTTCATCACGGTCTTTGAAAACCTCGGCATTCCGTACGCGGCGGACGTCTTCAACTTCGTCATCATCACGGCGATCCTCTCCTCGGCCAATACGGGCCTCTACGCCTCGGGCCGCATGGTCTGGGCGCTCGGTAAGGACGGCATGATGCCCAAGAGTCTGGCGAAACTCAACAAGCGCGGCGTTCCCGTGAACGCTCTCGCCTTCAGCATGATCGGCGGACTTCTTGCGCTGGGTTCGAGCGTCATGGCGGCCGACACGGTCTTCGTGATCCTCACCTCGATCGTGGGTTTCTCGACGGTCGCCGTGTGGCTGAGCATTTCGATCGCGCACTACCGCTTCCGCAAACAGTTCCTCGCCGAAGGGCATGATCTTTCGGAGCTCAAGTACAAGAGCCCCTGGTTCCCCTTCGTGCCCGTCATGGGGGCTATCCTCTGCGTCGCCGTCATGGTCGGCATGGGCTTCGATCCGGATCAGCGCATTGCGCTTTACTGCGGCATTCCGTTTACGGTGCTCTGCTTCGTGGTCTATCACCTGACGCAGCGCGTCCGCAAGAACCGTGCGGCGCGGGCCGAACACGCGGCGCCGCTCGAAGCCTCGCCGCTTGAAGCGCTCGCGGGCAGTTAAAACGCCTCTATTCCCGTCCCCGGGACGGGAACTTCAGCCGTAACCTTTCCCCGGCCGAATTCCTTTCGACCGGGGATTTTTTCGTTCGGGTCTCTGAACCGACCGTTGGGTTCAGGATCTCTCGACACTCGACATCGAAGGTGCCGGCCGCGGGGAGAGACCGTCGAACGTCGATGCGGTTCGGACCTGCGGCAGACCCGCGGCGGAAATCTGCGCGATGCCTCCGATCGCGACCGCTCTTTCCCGTCCCGAGATCCCGTTTCGGCGCCGGGGACCTCGGGGCGCGGCTTCGGAGGATCCAATGCGAAAATCCCTTCGCCTCGGGAAAGGCGAAGGGATTCGACGGGGATGCGATGGGGCGGGCGATTACGGCTCGCCGTAAAGATCCTTGTCGACCATCTTGGCGACGCAGCTGTCCGACCAGACGTTCTCGGCCGTTTCCAACATGTCGAGGACCGCATAGAAGGGGAGGATGACGCCCATGAGAAGGATCGGGGCGTTCATGCTCGCCAAGAGACTCGCAGCAAGGAAGAAGCAGCCCATCGGAACGCCCGCGTTCCCGACGGCGGCGACGGTCGCGATGAGAATCCAACTTGCGAGCGTGCCGATCGTGATTTCCTCGCCGGCGTTCTGCATGAGATAGACGCAGGTGATGAGAATGAAGGCGGCGCAGGCGTTCATGTTGATCGTCGTGCAGATCGGAAGGACAAAGCCCGAGACGCTCTTACGCACGCGCAAATTTTCTTCGGCGCAGCGCATCGTGACGGGAAGCGTTCCGGCGGACGACTTCGAGAAGAAGGCGACCGTGAGGGCCGGGAGCATCGCGCGGAAAGTCTTGACGGGCGAGATTCCCTTGACGAGCAGAATCGCGGGCAGAATCACGAAGATCTGCAGAAGATTCGCCGTGATGATCGCGGCGAAGTAGGTCCCGAGTCCGCCCAGGGAAACACCCGCCTGCAGATCGCGGCAGAGCACCGTGACGAAGCCGAAGATCCCCAAGGGGAGGATCTTGATGAGCCAGGAAACGAGAATGAAGAGGATCTGCTGCGCGCCCGCAAAGAAGGCCGTGAGGACTTCCTTGGGCCGCGACTCCTTCTCGAGCTGCGAGAGCGCAAGACCCACGGCGCTCGCGACGAGGAGCACCGAAATGACGTTCGCCGAGAGGAAGGGCGAGAGGAAGTTGTCGGGAATCACCGACTGCACGTATTCAAAGTAGGAGTGCTCGACCACCTTGGGAACGTTTCCCGCCTCCGTCGGAAGCGAGACGTTCGCCGGGGCGTACAGCAGGAAAAGCCCCGCCGCGACGGAGGCGGCGATGATCGTCGTAAAGAGCGTGTAGAAGATCGTGCGGCGGAAGATCTGGCCCGACTCGCGGCTCTCGCCCAACTGCGCGAGGGTCGAGATGAGCGAGACGGCAATGATCGGAATGCTGATGAATTTGAAGAGTCGGATGAAGACGGACGAGAGGAAGTCGCCCGCCCGGACGGTGAGATCGGTTCCGTAGAAACCGTTCAGTACGCCGAGCGCAATCGCCGCGGCGTAGAAGATCAGAATGCGCAGCGTCGAGTTGGAGCCGGAAGAAGATTCGGAGGCCATGAGGGTCACCTGATTGGAATTGTTCGGAAAAAGAAAGAGTCCATATTCCTGAGGAATTTACTCGGGAATGGCCGCTCCATTCTAGGGAACTTCTCTTTTCTTCGGCAAGCGGCGGGCGGGAAAAAATTGTCTTAACTCACTCGATTTTTTCTTTTCACGAAAGTCTGAAGCGTCAGCGCTTCGTTTCGCTTCGCACGAGGCGTTCGGGATAGGTGTAGACGGTCCCGCGTCCGGGGCGGCAAAAGGCCGAGAGCGTAAGACCCGATCGCCTGGCGAGGTCTACGGCGAGCGCCGTCGGGGCCGAGACGGCAAAGAGAATTTCAACGCCGCACGTCGCGGCCTTCTGCACCATTTCATAGGAGGCGCGCGAACTCACGAAAAGAGCGCCGTCGCGCCAACCGTTCATGGCGCGCAATCCGAGGAGCTTGTCGAGCGCCACGTGTCGGCCCACGTCTTCGACGCCGCCCGCAAGAGTGCCGTCGGGATTCACCCAGACGGCCGCGTGCGTGCAGCCCGTGAGTTCGCCGAGGGCCTCGACGTCTTCGAGATAGCCGAGTCCCTGCTCGTAGTGGCGAAGATCAAAGGTCTGCGTCACGGGAAGAGTCGGCGCAGGCCGGATCGCCGATTCGAGCCGTTCCGTCCCGCAGAGGCCGCAGCCCGTGCGGCCCGTCATCGCGCGGCGGCGATCCTTGAGTCGCCAGAAGGCTTCGGAGGCGATCGTGACCGCGGCTTCCTTCCCCCGACAGGCGTCTCGAATCTCTATGTCGAAAATGTCGTCGACCGACCGACAGATTCCCTCGGCGAGCGTGAAGCCCACCGCAAAGGCTTCGAGGTCGAAGGGAGTCGTCATCATGACGGCATGCGAAATCCCGTTGTAGACGAGCGCCACGGGCACCTCTTCGGCCACGCAGTCCCGGTCGGCCCGGTCAAGACGCGAGAGCGAGCGCGTCTCCACCGTACGGAAGCCTTCCGACAGAGACGGCAGCCCCGTGCCGAGAGAAGGGGAGGAGGCGGGAAAAAGGTTCTGAACGGTCGTCTTCATGAGAACTCCTCAAAAAGTCGTCGGTGCCTGACTTTATTGGGCGCGGCTTTCTTCGTAGGCGGCTTCGAGTCCCGTCATACGAAGGCGTTCGACTTCGGGCGAGAAGGTTTCGAGGTCGCCCGAAGCGAAGAACGTGGGGGTCGCCGCGCCGCAGGCCTTGCAGACGTGAAGGCGACGGGCGGGATCGGCCTCGTCGTGCACGTAGGAGAGGTCCGAGACGGCGCTCGTGCCGCAGGCGGCGCAGCGGATGCGCTCGAACTTCCAGTGCGCGCCGCAGGTGCCGCAGTGAAGGTGCTTGACGTTGCCGTTCTTGGGCGTCGCGTGGACCGACGCGAAGTCGGGGAGGCTTGCGCAGACGGGGCAGGCGAGCGGACGGTCATGATCCGTCACGTCGTCGGTGCGGTCGAAGGCGGCCGAGGCCTGCGAGGCGAAACGGTCGAGACGGGCGCGAAGCGCATACCCCAGCACGGGAAGGATGTAGTAGTGAAGAAGGTCGTCTCCTTCGGCCGCTTCCTCTACGCGGTCGAAGTAGTCGGACGGACGCGTGCGGGCGACCTCGACGAGATCGGGCGTCGTAAAGAGCGTCCAGTCGACCGCCTTCATCGCGTCCGACAAACTCCCTTCGGCGTGCGCGGCGTCGTGAAGGACGGACGCGAATTCCCGCACGGTCTTTTCGAATTCGACGGGATCGATCGAGACCGGGCCGTCCGCGAGCAGGGGATGCGCGGGATTCCGGAGCGCTTCTTCCATGCGCTCCCGTCCGGGCAGGGGAGCTTCGGGAAGACGGCGGGCGACTTCGCAGACCTTGAGGAGCGCCGGACCGAAATAGGCGAGGCGGTCGGCCACGACCGGATCGTCGACACCGGAGTTCCGAAGGGCTGCTTCAAGCGTACGTTTCTGCATGGTGTTTCCTTTTGCGGTGGGTTGCCCAAGCCAAGCGCCGCGCGCGACGCTTGGCTTCGGGCGGTCCGCCCGTCGGGGCGGACCGCTTTGAAGAGAGGGATCTCTTACTTCACGGGATCCTTTTCCACGGTGACGTTCTTGCCGAGCGCCAGTTCTTCATTGGCCCAATACCCCCAGTGATAGGCGGCATCGGATTCGCTCACCTTCCCGTCGCCGAACATGATGCGGGCGGTGCCGCGGTACGGCTGGAAGATGCCCGCACCGAGGTAGATGTGGGCGATCCCGACGAAGACCGTGAGGAAGAAGAAGACGTCGTGCACGAGACGCGCAACGAGGAGCGTTTCGGGGCTGAAGGTCACCTTCCAGCCGCCGTCGGGGAGAAGTCCCGTGTTGAGCCACAGGATCATCCCGGAGACCGCGAGGAAGACGCAGAAGAAGATCAGCGCGCCGTCGGCGAGACGCTGCGCCGACTTTACGTGATGCTGCGGCGGCATGTGAACCTTGCCCGGGGCAAAGAGGTAGAGCGGGAACTTCATGGCCCAGGCGAAGTCGTCCTTGTCCCACTTCCCGAAGACGTCGTCACGCATGAGGTGGACGAAGCCCTTGGGGCTCTTGAGAATGGCAAAGAGCGGAACGAGCACGAACGGAATCGCCAGGACGCGGTGGAGCATGCGCATGGCATGCGTGAAGTCGCCTCCCATGATGCCGCCTCCGAGGCTCGGCACGAAGACGAAGAGTCCCGTGACGGCCAGGAGAATGCACGCGATGGCGGCCACGCCGTGGGTGACGCGCGTGAGCAGCGAATGACGTTGAATGTAGCGGGTCATGTCGTAATTCCTCCTTATTCGGCCGACTCGCGGCGAAGGGCTTCGGCGACCTCGCGGTCGGCCTTGGCGCGCTGTTCGGGGGTCCATCCGGCCTTGGCCTCTTCAATCGAGACCTTCTTGCGGCGGTACCCGGCGGCGGCGAGGAAGCTCACGGCGAGACCGGCGACCACGGCGGCGGTGCCGACGGCCGTGACGGGCTTCATGGCCTGGATCGCGGCGAGCGTCGTGTCGGACTTCGGATCGGTCGGAAGACCGTAGGCTTCGTGACCGTACTTGCAGACCTGCAGGATGTGCAGACCGCCCATTTCGTGTTCGCCGTAGAGCTCGGCCTTCTCAAAGCCCTTCTTCTTGAGAAACTCGACGCGCTGCTTTCCGAGGGCGATCATTTCCTCGCGCGGCCCGAACTTGAGCGCTTCGGGCTGGCAGGTCTTGACGCAGGCCGGGATCTCGCCTTCCTCGAGACGGTCGAGACACAAGGTGCACTTGTCGATGCGGCCGTCCGTCGGACGGAAGCGCGGCACGTCGAAGGGGCAGGCCGACTGACAGAAGGTGCAGCCGTTGCACTTTTCCGTGTCGAACGCGACGACGCCCTGTTCGGTCTTGTAGAGGGCGCCCGACGAACACGCCAGAACGCAGCCCGCGTCCGTGCAGTGGAAGCACGAACGTCGCCCGATCGCCCAGTTGACCGGTCGGAATTTGTCGCCCGAAGGCTTTTCGTCGAAGGTCATCACAAGACGCGTGTCGCCGTTCAGATTCGGCGGATTCTGATACGACCCGTGAAAAACGTTTTCGTTGAGCCCCATGGGCGAGGGCAGCATGTTCCACTGCTTGCACGCCACTTGACATCCCTTGCAGCCCGTGCAGCGGGACGAATCAAAGAGCATGGCGATTTCTTTTTGTGCCATTTACATTTCTCCTTCGCCTCAGGCGGCTTTTTCAAGGTTGACAAGGAAGGCCTTGTATTCGGGGATGTACGACATCGGGTCGCCGACGTTGGGCGTGAGGTCGTTGACGTTGTCGCCCGTGGCGAGCTTCGTGGCCCAGGAGAAGTGGTGCGGAAGCCCCACGACGTGGGTGAGCTTGCCGTTTACCTTCATGGGCTGCATGCGGATCGTCACGACGGCCTGCACCTTGACGCTGCCGCGCTTGTTCCAGACGCGGACCCAGTCGCCGCTCCGGATGCCCTTTTCACGCGCGAGCTCCTCGGAGATTTCGATGAAGTTCGCCGGCATGATTTCGTTCAACCACGGAATGTTGCGCGTCTGCGTGCCCGACTGCCAGTGTTCGACCACGGAGTAGGTCGTCACGGCGTAGGGGAACTCCTCGGCGTTCGCACGCTGCACGGAGGGATCGTCCGTGTAGAGCGTCATCGGGGCGTTGTTGCGGCCGTTCAGGACGTTCTTCGTGGGCGATTCCCAGGGCTCGAAGTGTTCGGGCAGCGGCCCGTCGCCCATCGAGTACGCAAAGAGGCGCGCATGCTGTTCCCACGTCATGAAGAAGGCGTTCGTGTCGGGCGGAAGCGCGGTCACGAAGTCGCCCACGTCGTTTTGCAGCCACTTCCGGCCGTCCCATTCGACGAGGACGCGCTTGGGATTCCAGGGCTTTCCGTCGGCGTCGGCCGAAGCGCGGTTGTAGAGGATGCGGCGGTTCGCCGGCCACGCAAAGGACCAGCCCGAATAGAGGCCGAGTCCCGTGGGGTCTTCCTTGGAGCGGCGCGTCATGGGCTGCTTCATGGGATCGAGCTTTTCCGCCTCGTTGTTGTAGTAGCCCGAGAAGATCCAGATGCCGCAGGCGGTCGAACCGTCGGCCTTGAGGTCGGCGTAGCCCTTGAGGAGCTTGCCGGTCTTGACGTCGAAGCCGTTGAGAGCCCAGCAGAGGGCGCGTACGTCGTACTTGCCGTCGATCTTGTAGCTCATCTGCGCCTTGAGGATCGGATCCGGGCAGGCGCCGCCTTCCTTTTCGTAGAGGGCGCGGATGCGCTCGAAAAGGAGTTCCATGATCTCAAAGTCGGACTTGCACTCTCCCGGCGGTTCAATCGCCTTCTCGCGCCACTGAATCCAGCGGCCGGAATTGTTGATCGAGCCCGTCTTTTCATAGATGAGCGCGGCCGGGAGGAAATAGACTTCCGTGCCGATCTCTTCGGGATTCATGTCGGGCGCTTCCCAGAAGGTGGCCGTTTCGGTGAGGAACCAGTCCGCGACGACGAGCCAGTCGAGCTTGGCCATCGCCTTGCGGGCGTGCTTGGCGTTGGGCGTCGAGTGGGCGGGATTCATGCCCCAGCAGAAGTAGCCCTTCGTCTTGTCGTCGCGCATGTCGTTGAAGGTCGTGATCGTCGCGTAGTCGCCGTAGGACTTCTTCGGACTGACCTTCGGGAGCAGGTCGTAGCAGTAGTCGTTGTCGACGGTCGCGTTCTCGCCGAACCATTCCCGAAGGGCGGACACCCAGAACTTCGGCTTGTTGGCATAGTAGCCGGCCGCATAGGTTTCCTTTTCGAGGTAGTCGCGCAACGTCGGGTGCTTTTTGCCAGTGGGCCAGGAAAGATAGCCCGGCGCCTGATGGCACGAAGCGCCGACGTCGGTCGAACCCTGAACGTTCGGTTCACCGCGAAGCGCGTTGATGCCGCCTCCGGCGATGCCGACGTTGCCGAGCAGCAGCTGCACGATGCACATGGCGCGGCAGTTCTGGCTGCCGTAGGAGTGTTGCGTTTGACCGAGCGCGTAGAGGATCGAGCCCGCCTTGTCGGGGCGGCCCGTCGACGCGTAGACGTCCCAGATCTTCAGCATGACGTCCTTGTCCATGCCGGTCACTTCCGCCACGACGTCGGGCGTGTAGCGGGCGTAGTGGCGGGCCATGACGTTGAGGACGCACATCGGATCCGCGAGCGTTTCGTCTCGCTTCATCACCTTGAGGTCGGGCGTCGTGAAGTCGGGCGTTCCCTCGTCGTTGACCCATGCGAAGCTCGAGCCTTCGGACGTGTCCCACTTTTCCTTGTGGTCGACGTCGTAGCCCCAGGTTTCGTCGGAATAGGTCTTCGTTTCCGGATCCCAGCCCGAGAAGAGTCCCGTGTTCGGATCGAACTCGTAGTCCTTGCGAAGGAGGCAGGCGGCGTTCGTGAAGGCCACGACGTAGTCGCGGTGGTAGAGCTTCTTCGTGAGGATGTAGTTGATGAGGCCGCCGTAGAAAGCAAGGTCGCTCCCCGGACGGATGCGGCCGTAAATGTCGGCCTGAGCGGCCGAACGCGTAAAGCGCGGGTCGACCACGATCCAGGTGGCGCCGCGTTCTTGCGCGCGCTCCACCCAACGCGAGGAGAGCGGGTGATTTTCAACGTTGTTCGAGCCGATCGACAGGATAACGTCGGCGTTCTGGAAGTCGCACCAGTGCGACGTCATCGAACCGCGGCCGAAACTCGGCGCGAGACCGGCGACGGTCGAGCTGTGGCACACGCGCGTCTGGTTGTCGATCGCGATGACGCCGAGGGTGCGCATGAATTTCTGCACCAGCCAGCCTTCTTCATTGTTGAGCTGCGCGGCGCCGAGCGACGCGATGCCGTCGCAGCGGTTGACGATGACGCCGTCTTCCTTTTCCACAAAGCTTGCGTCGCGCGTCGTCTTGACGCGGCGGGCGATGCCTTCCAGAGCTTCTTCCCAGGAAATGCGCTCCCACTCCTTCTTTCCGGGACGGCGAACGAGCGGATAGAGCACGCGGTCCGGATGCAGCTTGGCCTTGCGGTCCTTCGTCACCACGTTGCGAAGGCCCCACATGGCGGCGCCCTTCGGGCAGAGACCGCCGAGGTTGACCGGGTGATCCGGGTCTCCCTCGAGATTGATCAGCTCGCCGTCACGAGTCGAGCAGATGGTGCCGCAGCCCCCGCTGCAGTAGCAGCAGATATTGGTGGACTCTTGGACATTGGCAAGTTTGTAGACCTTTTTCTGCTTCGGAGCGGCGAATGCGCCGCCGGAGAGGGAAGAGGCGAGACCGCCGCCGCCCAAGAGAAAGCCTCGCTTTAGGAATCCTCTGCGGGAGAGCTCCATGAAAATCCTCCTTGGGGAAAGTTGCCGTCGGCGGCTGGCACCGACGGAAGAGGGGTCCGGCATGGCCGGTTGTAGAGTCGACGGGAACAGCCGTTCTGAAAGAAAAAAGAAAAGCATGTTCGTCGCAGGCCATGAGTTTCTCTGTTTTTCCCATTCCTGCCCAGTCTTCGAAAGGAGGAGAAAAAGATCGTCGGGCCGAAGAGGAGGAGAGAGGAATCCTAAGGAAGTAGTGCCGTATCAGGGAAAACGATGGGTCGTGAAAAATTCTCGCGAAACCCACTCTTGGTGGCCCACACACGCTATTCATACTCGGAATAACGATATGATTCCCGATTTTCATTTGAGAGTTGTTCTCAAATGAAAAGAAGGGAAGGGTTGCGGTGGTAGTAGAAGGGATGGGAACCGATCATCCGAGAGGCGTAGCTTGCTAAAAAGAAGTAGGTCGAAAGATTTTTTCGCCTTGCGAAGGTTTGCGTGAGAGAAGGTATTGTCACTTGTTGGAGAACGCCGCGCCTTGCGTGAGGATGATTTTCCCGACCTCGCGTTCGTCGTTTCGTTCGGTGACGGCGTTCGTCGACCTTATCGCGGCAGAAATTTACGCTTGAGGCGGTTTCATGTGGAAGTAAGACAACAAATTTTGTTTTATTGAATAGGTTGTGCGGCAGGGAAAAGTAGGATTTTCAATAAAGAAAGTCATTGGTTGATTTCAAAACAATGTGTCTTGAAAAAAGAAACGGCGTGAAAATTCTCGGGTAAGCTTTCCCTTGTAAGGCAGGTGTTTTTCCTGCCGATGAGAATCCCGAGCTTCGTGTAGGGATGGACTTTCAGAGAGATATGATGTTCGACGAGACCGCATGGGACTATTTCCCCGCCAAAACCGTTTCCGTTGACGGAAAGACCGTACCCGGCGTCAGCGTGCTGCAACACGGAGTCCTTGCAGGCGAGGTGTTCCGGCAATTTCGCACCCTGAGGCGTTGGAACGCTTTGAATGATCTGTTGCCCGATGCCGTAGCCGGACTCGTCGGCGTACATGATGTCGGCAAGGTCAATCCGATTTTCCTCTGTCGACTTCTGAAGGACATGTCGGAGGAAGAGAGGCGCAAGTGGTTCGAAGCGCTGAATGTCGATCCTTCTGTCTTCGCAGAGATGCAGAACATTCGCCACGAAGCCGTGAGCGTCGCCGTGTTGCGGGACCTCGATGCAAATCGGACGTTGGCGAAGGAAACGGTCGGATGCCATCATGAAAAGGAGTGGACGCCGGTCTCGGGCGATGAGGCTTATCTGGGAGGCTCTCCTTGGCAGAGCCGCCGCGTCGCGTTGACTCGGGAAATATTGAAGGAGTTGAAGACCGACGAGGCTTGGCCTAGTCCGACGGGAACGTCAAGCGAAAAAAGAGTGGTCCGAAAACTCTGGGCAGGCGCACTGGTGCTTGCCGACTGGATCGCTTCCCGACGGGATATTCCGTATCCGCAGGGGGAGCAACGGGAGCTTGCCTCGGCGTTGCTCAGGGATGCGGGCTTTGATCCCCGCACCCAGGTTGAAAAGACGGATTTTTCGGAGCTTTTCGGGTATGCCCCGAGACGTCTTCAGGCCGATGTCGGCCGTCTGTATGCGGGCCCGGGGATCTATGTTTTGGAGGCGCCGACGGGCTACGGAAAAACAGAAGCAGCGCTTGCCTTGGCGACACAGGCCCTCGCAAGCGGCGATGCGGACGGTCTCTACTTCGCGCTTCCCACGCAACTTACCAGTAACCGCATGGTCGACCGTGTTCGCGATTATGTCGCCGCTTTGTACGGAGAAGAAAAGACCGTGCGTCTTTTGCACGGCGGCGCGAGAACGAGTGCCCTGCGCCTGGGAAAAGAAGCGGCGCCGGGCGAGGACTGGTTCCGCCCCAACCGTCAGGCGTTGTTGGCTCCCTTCTCTGTCGGGACCGTGGACCAGGCGATCCTTGCATCCCTCCCCGTCCGGTTTTCCTCCTTGCGGTTGGCGGGCTTGGCCGGCAAGGTGGTGATTTTCGACGAAATTCATTCCTACGACACCTATACGTCGGAACTCATCCGAAAACTTCTGCTGGATCTGAGAACCTTGAGAGCGGTCGTCGTCATTCTTAGTGCAACACTCACCGACGGAACGTTGGCCGGTCTTTTGGAAGAAGATCCTTCTGTCTGGAAGCAATACCGCTCCGCACTGCGTTGCACGGTGAAGACCGACGAGATTTCGGTTCGCGAGTGGCCGGTCGCTCCTCAGGAAAATCATCCTATTTGGCTGCGCCTCAGTGAAAAAGAGGATTCGATCTTCGAAGAGGTTGCCCGCAGGGTGCAAAACGGCGAGCGCGTCCTCTGGATTGAGAACACCGTGAAAAAAGCACAGAACGTTGCCGGGCGTTTTGAGTCGATGGGACTTCCTTTCGGTCTTTTGCACGCCAAGTTTCGTCCCGTCGAGCGTCGGGAAAACGAAACGCATTGGACGAACGCGTACGGCAAGGCCGGAAAGGGAACCCGCAACCGGGGAACGGGTTCGGTTCTGGTCGGAACCCAGGTGCTCGAGCAGTCGCTTGACCTGGATGCGGATTTCCTGGTGAGTCGCCTCGCTCCGTTCGACCTGTTGGTCCAGCGGATCGGTCGTCTTTGGCGGCACGCCGACACGCCCCGTCCCGCTTCCTGCACGCGCGCCGAAGCCGTGATCCTGACGGATCCGTCCGACGATCCCGATTGTCCTTTCCCGAGTGCTGTCTACTACCCCTACGTGCTCGCCAGAACGTACGAAGTGCTGCGTTCCCTGCCGACGGACAGGGCTCAGGCCTTCCCGGGATCGGTGAGAGAACTGCTGGAGCGCGTGTACGCGAAACGGGATGAGTCCGGCAATCCCGTCCTGTGTCGGTTGCAATCGGAAATGGAAAAAGACAGCCGAAAGAAAGTTGCGGCGGCCGAGAGCGCGGAAACCATACGGCAGTCCGGAAAAGAGGAACCTTCGACGCGGTACATCGAACTGCCGACGCGGGAAGTGTTGGTATGCCGACAATCGGAACTCGACCGAATTCCCGAAAATCCCGGAGAACTGGCCGTCTGGGCGGAAGAGCGGATTCTTCGTTCCGAGCGGGTTTTCTCGGGCTGCACCTGCCAATCCTGGAACGGATGGCCGGAAGGTGCTCGTCGTTTCTTCCGGAGTGCCGGACGGTTTTCGTCGATGCCTTTGCGGTTGCTCGAAGAAGAACGCCTGATCGATCCCCTCACGGGCGACTCGGACGGCCGGTATTCGAAAAAATTCGGGCTTTGGTTTGAATGCGACAAAAATGACGCATGAATGATGAACAATGGATCCGAACTGATCAACGAAACGTTGGAGTGGTGATGAAAAGTTTCAACTTGGTGGACGAACCGTGGATTACCACGAACCGTGGCGTCCTGAGCCTACGGGCACTTTTTCAGGAAAGCGGGACGATATCGCTGCAGGAAAGTGCGATCGACCGCTTTTGCCTGCTCCGTTTTCTCATCGCCGTCTGTCAGGCGGCCTGTCCTCTGGAGACGGAGGAGGAGTGGGATGAGCTTGACGACGACGGACTGAAGGCGGCTGTCCTGCAGTATTTGGAGAAAAAGAAGGAACTCTTCGATCTCTACGATCCGGAACGTCCTTTCCTGCAGTATCCGGGCATTCGATCCTTGAAGGAGGAGAAGGCCCTCCCTGTCGCGGCCTACGTTCCGGGCACGAGTTCGGGCAACACGACCGTGGTCTTCGAGAACAACTGCCAGAGAAAAATGGATGACGCCGCCAAGGCAAAGCTCATTTTGCAGCAGTGCATCATGCCTTTTTCCGGCAAGAAGATCGATCCGGCCATCATCGTGATGCCCGGTTTCCAGAAGGGAAAATCGGCGCCTGTGAGTCCTGCGCTCGGGCAGCGCGGCCTTCTTCACACTTTTGCGTTGGGGAAAACGTTCTTTGAAACGTTGCGCCTGGCCATGATGACGGACGAGTTGCTCGAAGAAGTGGCGTATGTGGATGAAATCGGCGTTGCACCGTGGGAGCAAATGCCGCAGGAGGATGACGCCGTGGCCCGACGTCTCGTACGCTCCGTATACGGGCGATTGATCCCCATGACACGTTTTTGCCGCATCGACGGTGAAAGACTGCACTCCACGAGCGGCGTCACCATGCCTCCCGTGATGACGGGACACGTGGACTTCACCGCGACCGTTGGGACGGCAATGGACCCGAAAAAGCAGACCTACAAGGTTTTGCCCGCGAGAGTGCAGATGCAGCCGTGGCGACAGCTGGAAGCGATCTTGAATTTTTGCGTGCCGAAGCCGGACTGGCAGTGTTTGGGCGTTCGAATTGCCAATGCAAGAAGCAAGAGCCCCGTCGGGTTGTGGTGTTTCGGACTGCAGGTGACCTTCCAGACGGGCGAGCAGTTCTTCGGCGGTCGCGACGATGTAATCGATTCGGAAATTCGGTTCTCAGCCTCGTTCAAGCTGGATCTCTTCTATCCGAGATATTTGACGGAAATGAGTTCGCTCGAAAAGGTGTCGAAGAGGCTGTGGGGGTCGACAAACGCTTTCTTCAAGGCCTGTGGAGCGGGCGACGATGCTAAGGACCGCGCCTCGCGTGCCCAGGATCAGTTCTGGTCCGTGTTCGGCCGTAAGGCGACGGAACTGATTCACGCCTGCGAAGTGGATGACGCGGAGAATCTTCACGTTTCGATTTGCCGAACGGCTCTGGATATATACGACCAGAACTGCCCGCACCGAACGTCAAGGCAAATGTTGGCCTGGAGCCATTGCCGTCCGTCTTTTGCAGACATTTACAAAAGGAGCTGATGAAAGGAAATGAATCCCAAAGCGCAATTGTTCGTAGACAGTGTTTTCCGCCGAAAAGAGGAAGACAGCGGTTTTCGCTCCCGCATGCGGGGAGCGGGCAGTGCCGTTCGAGAAACGGCGGTGTGGGGAGATCTCGCGCCTTTTTGCAACTTGGAGAATGAAAATCTCCGTGCCGCGTACGTTTTGATCGGAAATTCCGTTGCTTTCGAAGACAAGGAAGTCAACGGGTCGCAACCTTTCGGAAGGTTGCTGTCTCTGGCGTGGGGTAACGAGAAGGACGCAAAGCTTGTGGACGACCAGAAGCAGGCGCAGCATCCTGCGGCGGCGCGTCTGCGTCGACTGCTCGTGTGTCGGGACGTCCCCGAACTCTGTCGCGTACTGCGTCCTTGTCTGCGTCTGATCCGATCCCGCCGACCCGGAGAGTTGGACTACGCTCAACTTTTGGACGATCTGCTCCGCTTTCCGTTCGACCCCGACAAGGTGAAGGCCCGGTGGGCGATGGACTTCTCTCATTCCGTTCTCGGAAAGAAGGAGCAGGCGGCAGAGGAAGCCGAAAAGGGAGAGGCCCATGAGTGAACTGTATGCAGGGAAAATCATTCTGAAGCCCGCCGCTGTTGCACGACTCAGGATTCGGGACCGCTACGCGCTTCACCGCATGGTGCTAGATCTCTACCCGTGTCGTGAGACCGACGGAAAAGAGGAGTCCGTGCGCGACGTGCAGTGGGCGGACCGCGGAGAACATCTTGCGGGCAGAGAAGTGCTGCTTCTCAGCAATCGTCCGCCGTTGGCGGAGGACTTGCCCGACGATGTCCGCGTGATGGTCAAAAAGCTGCCCGATTCCTTTTTGGAGCACGAAACCTACCGCATTCGAATGGACGTCAACCCCAGTCGCATCGTAGACGGCCGTCGCCGGGCGGTGCCGCGCAGCGAGTTGGAGAACTGGCTCCACGACAAGGCCAAACGTTCTGGATTTGCGTTCACTCACCTGCAGATCGGCCGCTACGGCACGACCCGCTTCACGAAGGAGGGCCGGCGCGTGACGTTTGCCGAACTTCGTGTGGACGGCATTGTCCGTGTGCTCGATGCGGATCTTTTCAAACAAACCGTAGCCAACGGTTTCGGCCGGGGCAAAGCTTTCGGCTACGGTCTCATGCAGATCATTCCCATTTCTTTGCAATAACCTTCAGAGAGGCTCAACGCCATGATCATTGAATTTCACATTTTGCAGTCCTTCCCCGTCTCCTGCCTGAATCGCGACGATACGGGCAGTCCCAAATCCTGCGTGATCGGAGGCGTGACGCGCGCCCGCGTGAGCTCGCAGGCCTGGAAGCGCGCCGTGCGCCTCCAGATGCACGACCTCGGCGTGAAGCTCGGTCTTCGCACGAAGAAGATCGTGGAAGTCCTGAAGGACAAGCTCGTCGCCTGCGGCTGCGAGGAAGAGAAGGCGGCTGCCTGTGCCAAGGCGGTCGGAGACCAGCTCTCGGACGATTCGCTGATCTTCCTCTCGGATTCGGAATTCACGGACCTTGCCGAACAGGTCAAAAAGAAGAACTTCGATCCGAAGGCGATCAAGGACAAGGAAGTCAAGAGCTACATCAAGAAAACCCTGGCTACCGTTCAGGACGGTCTCGACATCGGTCTCTTCGGCCGCATGGTTGCGAAGGCGCCGACCATGAACGTGGAAGCCGCGGCAAGCTTCAGCCATGCCTTTTCGACGCACGCGGTGACGCAGGATCTGGATTTCTTTACGGCTTTGGATGATTGTGAAACCGAGCCGGGCTCGGCTCATATGGGGACGACGGAATTCACGTCGGCAACGTACTATCGTTACGTTTCTCTCAATGTGGAGCAACTCAAGGAGACGCTCGGCATCGAGTCGGAAGAGGATTTGCGGTACGCAGTGTCTTCCTTCATCAAGGCGCTCTATCTGGCGGTTCCCTCCGCTCGGCAGACGACGATGTCGGCTTCCTGTCTTTGGGATTACGCTCAGGTGCTGGTGCGCAATGGACAGAGGATGCAGGTGTCTTTCGAAAAGCCCGTCGTAAACGGTCGGGATAGCGGTTACCTGTCTCCGAGCATCCGGGCTCTTGAGGAGCGGCTGGCTGTTCAGGAAAAACAAGCCGGGTCACTCTACGGCCTGAAAGAGCGTGTGGTCTTTTCTGACGAAACGAGCATTGACGAAGTGATCGATCGGGTCATGGAGGCGATTGCGAAATGACGACGGACAGAGCCTATTTGTTGCTCCGTCTTGAGGGTCCCCTCCAGAGTTGGGGGGACCGTTCGAGATTCTGGCAAAGAGGAACGCTACCTTTTCCGACTAAATCCGGCGTTCTGGGTATGCTCTTCTGTGCCTGCGGTCTCGGAGGGTCTCAAAAGGAGCGCCTGGCCCTTTGCAACGCCTTGCCGATGACGGTCTTTGAACTCTCCGGCAAGGCGGAGAAGAGCTTTCTCAACGACATGCAGATGATCGGTTCCGCGTATGACGAGGACGATCCGTGGGAGTTTCTGTTCGTTCCGAAAACATCGACCGGAAAGAAACCCACTTCGGGGGGGCCAAAAATCACGTACAGGCGCTATCTGCAGGACGCGAGTTTCGCGGTGATCCTTGAGATCCCCGAAAACTATCGTGAAGAGTTTGTCTCTGGTCTCAGGTTTCCGACATGGGATGTTTATCTGGGACGCAAATCATGTGCGCCAACCCGTCCGGTCTTTCAGGGAGTCTTCGAAACCTACGAAGACGCTCTGCTGTCACTGACAACCAGCCTCCGTTCGGATGACGGGGAGCAACAATCCCTCGTGGCGGAAGTGTCGGAAACGACCTCCGAAGATCCGGAGGGAATGTTGCTGTACGATGTCCCCGTTGAGTTCGGCGAGCATAAGAAGTACTCGGGTCGTTACGTCAAAATCACTGACCTTAGTGGAAAACGCTAAGATCAGTTAATAACAGCGTATTTTGTATTACGAGGCTTGTCTTTGTACAAAATGTTGTCTTCCCCGCGTAAGCGGGGGTGTTTCTGATCCTTACCGCCTTCTCGCCTGGTGTGAAGAGTCTTCCCCGCGTAAGCGGGGGTGTTTCCATTACGATTGCGCCCCCGATAAATCCCAAATCGTCTTCCCCGCGTAAGCGGGGGTGTTTCTCTTCTCATTGCTCCAATTCCGACGGCGCAAGTGTCTTCCCCGCGTAAGCGGGGGTGTTTCCCGTGAGACCGCGGAAGGTGTCCTTACGGACCAGTCTTCCCCGCGTAAGCGGGGGTGTTTCTCCTCGAGATCCCATCAAGGCGATGGACCGAATGTCTTCCCCGCGTAAGCGGGGGTGTTTCTCCTGGCAATCGTTTCTAAGCTTCTTTGGGTCCGTCTTCCCCGCGTAAGCGGGGGTGTTTCAGAGGAAGAGCACCTGCAACCGCCTTGGTGCGTCGTCTTCCCCGCGTAAGCGGGGGTGTTTCCTCCAGCTTCGAGAAGCCCACGAGGCCCGTGCCGGTCTTCCCCGCGTAAGCGGGGGTGTTTCTGGAAGACGAAGAAGAAGAAGCTACTCGCGGAGTCTTCCCCGCGTAAGCGGGGGTGTTTCTGCTCTGGAGGAGGTGCCCGAATACGACCCCACGTCTTCCCCGCGTAAGCGGGGGTGTTTCTCTCGGTTGGAAGCTTTTCGACTTCGATACGCAGTCTTCCCCGCGTAAGCGGGGGTGTTTCTGACGTGAAAGCCAAAGAGAAAGCAAAGGACGTGTCTTCCCCGCGTAAGCGGGGGTGTTTCCTCGTCGTGCAACCACTCTCCCGTCGGGAAGTAGTCTTCCCCGCGTAAGCGGGGGTGTTTCTTTGGTGGCGTATCCACTGACCCGCCATTCATGGTCTTCCCCGCGTAAGCGGGGGTGTTTCTTTGATGACTCAAGGAGTTTGACCATGGCGATGGTCTTCCCCGCGTAAGCGGGGGTGTTTCCATTCCTCGGTCTGTTTTCGATCGCTCCCATAAGTCTTCCCCGCGTAAGCGGGGGTGTTTCCGATGGGCTTCACCGCCGCAAAGGATTCTTTCAGTCTTCCCCGCGTAAGCGGGGGTGTTTCCAGCATGGCAGGCGTCCCCGTCGGAAGCAAAGCGTCTTCCCCGCGTAAGCGGGGGTGTTTCTACTCCCTGCGATCGTCTTTTTCCCGGCGTAACGTCTTCCCCGCGTAAGCGGGGGTGTTTCTTCTCATAAGGACGAATGAGCTTTTCAAACTGCGTCTTCCCCGCGTAAGCGGGGGTGTTTCCTGTTCGCCGTAGTCATCACTCAATCCCGTTTTGTCTTCCCCGCGTAAGCGGGGGTGTTTCTAGGGAGCTCCCCTATCTTTGTCAATAGAGAATGTCTTCCCCGCGTAAGCGGGGGTGTTTCCATCACGGGCCGAGTGAGAGCGAACTGCGACGCGTCTTCCCCGCGTAAGCGGGGGTGTTTCCTCGAGGCGCGGCTCGAAAACTGGGGGCGGTGGGTCTTCCCCGCGTAAGCGGGGGTGTTTCGCAAAGCCCCGCCCCCGAAAGGGGGCTTTTCTTGTCTTCCCCGCGTAAGCGGGGGTGTTTCTTTCCCCGTCATGGCCCCACGTTGGCTCACGTGGTCTTCCCCGCGTAAGCGGGGGTGTTTCTTCTGCTTCTTCTCTCATGTCTGGCATAGGTGGGTCTTCCCCGCGTAAGCGGGGGTGTTTCCGGTGGTCGTTCCCTCAAGGAAGCGATGGTGCAGTCTTCCCCGCGTAAGCGGGGGTGTTTCTCAAACGGTCTTCAAGAAAACGACCAAAAGTGAGTCTTCCCCGCGTAAGCGGGGGTGTTTCAGCACGATTCGTGCGGTGACAGAGGTTCTTCGTGTCTTCCCCGCGTAAGCGGGGGTGTTTCTACCCGCATTGACTTGAAACACGTCATCCAGATGTCTTCCCCGCGTAAGCGGGGGTGTTTCCGAGTCGGCGGACCGTGTGGTCATCTTGGCGCAGTCTTCCCCGCGTAAGCGGGGGTGTTTCCTCGGCGTCAACATCCTGTCCGGGTCGATGAAGGTCTTCCCCGCGTAAGCGGGGGTGTTTCCGCGGGGCACAGCGCGACGCTTATAGACGAAAAGTCTTCCCCGCGTAAGCGGGGGTGTTTCTCTATCGCCGCTCAGATGGCGGAGCAAGGGATCGTCTTCCCCGCGTAAGCGGGGGTGTTTCCGAACTGTTCGCACCAATCATGACCAATTCCCGGTCTTCCCCGCGTAAGCGGGGGTGTTTCCATGTCCATCTGCGTGGCGGTTTCGGCCGCGGCGTCTTCCCCGCGTAAGCGGGGGTGTTTCCATCCGCGCCGTGAATCTGGCTTCCGACAAGGAGTCTTCCCCGCGTAAGCGGGGGTGTTTCCCATCTTCCAGGCGTCGTCACCGTTGACGTCCTGTCTTCCCCGCGTAAGCGGGGGTGTTTCCGGCGCGGGCAGGATGATCGTGCTTGAGGCCGAGTCTTCCCCGCGTAAGCGGGGGTGTTTCTGAAGTTGATTCTTCTCAAGTTCAATGGGGACAGTCTTCCCCGCGTAAGCGGGGGTGTTTCCGCGCTCGATGCTTTGCGGGCTGAGCGCGTTGAGTCTTCCCCGCGTAAGCGGGGGTGTTTCTCAACTTCTGCCCTTCGGCATGGGCGAGTCGCCGTCTTCCCCGCGTAAGCGGGGGTGTTTCCGCGACACTCGTCATTAGACCCTTACGCAGCTAGTCTTCCCCGCGTAAGCGGGGGTGTTTCCTCGAATCCGTCTCCGGAGAAGTCGCTTCGGAAAGTCTTCCCCGCGTAAGCGGGGGTGTTTCTTGCACGCCCACAAGACCCGCGCGGTCTACGACGTCTTCCCCGCGTAAGCGGGGGTGTTTCCAAAGCGCCCCCCTGCTCCCGAGCCCTCGGCGGGTCTTCCCCGCGTAAGCGGGGGGGTTTCTCAAGGTATGATCGCGAGCGCTGCGGAAGTTCAGTCTTCCCCGCGTAAGCGGGGGTGTTTCCTGGTTTAGACCGCTCGCCGTGCATTGGCTTTTGTCTTCCCCGCGTAAGCGGGGGTGTTTCCTCGTCGAGCTGACGCGATCCGATCGGGCCGACGTCTTCCCCGCGTAAGCGGGGGTGTTTCCTGTTGGGACTCTTCCGAGCCAGCCATGACGTTGTCTTCCCCGCGTAAGCGGGGGTGTTTCTCAGCTTCTCCCGTTCGGCATGGGCGAGTCGCCGTCTTCCCCGCGTAAGCGGGGGTGTTTCCTCTTGAAGGCTTTCCTTTGAAGGACTTTTTTGGTCTTCCCCGCGTAAGCGGGGGTGTTTCTGCCTGGCCGGGCGTTGAGCCGCCTCAGGGTGTGTCTTCCCCGCGTAAGCGGGGGTGTTTCCTCATGGACTGTTCGGGGGCGGGATACGCCAAGGTCTTCCCCACGTAAGCGGGGGTGTTTCAGTTTGTTGCCATTGAACGGGTGGGGCGGGGTGTTTTCTTTGCATAAGCAGGGGGCGTTCGTGGATTTTCTTCTCTATCAGGAAAATGTATTGAAAGAAGGTTGTTTATGAGAAAGGTGATTTTTAAATTGTCGAGGGAATTTTTCCCTCAGAGCAAAGATAGATATCCATTACTGTATTTTGAACATGGAAGAATCGAAGTCGATGATAGTAGTGTTAAATGGGTTGGTGCGAATCGTGATATTTATGCAATTCCTGTTGCAACGATTTCAACGATTCTGTTGGGACCGGGAACGACAGTGACACACGAAGCGGTTAAGGTAATCAGCTCAAGCAATACGACAATTTGTTGGGTTGGTGACGATAGTTTGCGCTTTTACGCCTCGGGTCTGACACCAACGGCAGACACTAGAAATTTGCTCCGACAGGTAAAATGTGCTGCGGATCCTGAAAATCGTTTGACCGTGGCGAAGCGTCTTTTCTCAAAACGTTTCGAAAATGAATCGTTGGAGGGGAAATCTCTTCAGACTTTGATGGGGATGGAAGGTGTACGTGTGAGAGCCTTGTATGCTCAAAAAGCGGTGGCGTATGGGGTTTCCTGGACTGGAAGACGGTACATTCCGGGAAAAATGGAGGAAAGTGACAAGGTAAATCGCTATCTGACTCATGCTAATTCTCTATTGTATGCGGTCATTACCTCTTCGGTGATAGCGCACGGTTACGATCCTAGAATTGGTTTTATTCATTCCGGGTCACCGCTTCCTTTTGTTTACGATCTCTCTGATTTATATAAAGAGGTCCTTACCATTGATTTGTCCTTTGCATTGGCGAGTAAAGAAGAAAAGGTGACGAATGCTCGTTTGGTGGAAGAATTCACTCAAAGAGCTGTAAATTTTGATTTACTGTCGAAATTGTCGCAAGATCTAGAAGAGATTTTTAAGGATTTTGGATGTTAGTTGTAATCGCTGAAAATTTGCCGGACGCGGTGCGCGGGAAGATGAAGCTGTGGTTCATTGAACCAAAGCCAAATGTTTTCGTCTCGAGCGTAGCGGATGCTTTGGCCCGAAAAGTGGTTTTGCAGCTGTTGGAATCTTGTACGCCGGAATCCGGAATGCTGATCGTGGAGAGTCGAATGAAAAGTCCGGGGTACGTGCTCTGGGAAAAGACCTTGACTCCGGCCATCGAGACGGTGACGGGATTTCAGATGATCCGCAAAAAGAAAGCTCTCTCAGAGTAACTCTGAGAGAGCCCGATGCAGTGGCGGAGAAGGGGGGATTCGAACCCCCGAGGCCCTTATTCGGACCTGCACCCTTAGCAGGGGTGTGCATTCGACCTCTCTGCCACTTCTCCGCGCAAATTTTGTTTGTATGGCGCGGCTGGCAGGATTCGAACCCACGACCCTCTGGTTCGTAGCCAGATACTCTATCCAACTGAGCTACAGCCGCGCAAAAGAGAAGTGAATTCTATCTTGGGAGTATGCATTTTGTCAAGGGTGTGTGAACAAAAAATTTATGGCGTTTATTTATCTTTACGTGAAGCTAAAAAAGTCACGAAGTTTGCAGGAAACACCCCGTGAAGAGGGTTGTTTCCCCTAGAATGCGGTGCAACCGAGAAAATCGGGCCTGCTCGTGAGCCCCCGATGATTTCGCCCCTTGGCGCAGCTTGAGCGAATGCTCGCTGTGCCTCTTTGTCGTTCCCAAATTTCTTCGGTTGTGATGACACCACGCCTTCAGCTACGCAACATTACCAAGCGGTATCCGGGCATCGTCGCCAACGATCACGTGTCCATGGAAATCGCCCCGGGCGAAGTTTTGGCCGTCCTCGGCGAAAACGGCGCCGGCAAATCCACGCTCATGAAAATCATCTACGGCGCGACGACGCCGGACGAAGGGGAGATCGTCTTTGACGGCGTACCCTTGGCCGTGTCGAGTCCGGCGGAGGCGCGCGACCTGGGGATCGCCATGGTGCATCAGCACTTCGCGCTCTTTGAGACGCTCACCGTGACGGAAAACGTCGCTTTGGGGCTTGCCAAGGGGATGACGCTCGAGGCGATCGCCTCGGAAGTGCGTCGACTCGGCGAAAACTACGGCCTCGAAGTGGATCCCGAATCGGTGGTGCACGACCTCTCCATGGGCGAGCGTCAGCGCGTCGAAATCATTCGCGCCCTCATGACGCATCCGAAGCTTCTGATTCTCGACGAACCGACTTCGGTTCTGACGCCCCAGGCCGTGCGGAAGCTCTTTGTGACGCTGCACAAACTCGCATCGGAAGGCGTTTCGATTCTCTTCATTTCGCACAAACTCGACGAAATCCGCGAGCTTGCCGACCGCTGCGTCGTGCTTCGTTCCGGAAAAATCGTCGCCTCCGTCAATCCGAAGGAAGAAACGGAAGATTCGCTCGCGCGCCTCATGATCGGCAAGGAACCTCCCGTCGTGCGCGCGGCGGAAGGGACGCCGGGCGACGTGGTGTTCCGTCTGATCGACCTTTCGGCGCCGGGCACGCAGCGCGTGTGCGGGATCCGGAACATTCTCCTGAGCGTGCACGCGGGCGAGATCGTCGGGATCGCCGGCATTTCCGGGAACGGTCAGGCGCGCTTTATGTCCGCGGCGAGCGGCGAATACCGTTCCGACGCCAAGGCGGTCGAACTCTTCGGCAAGCCCGTCGGGCACCTCGACACGAAGGAGCGCCGTGCGCTCGGTCTTCGCTACGTCCCCGAACAGCGCCTCGGTCACGCGGCGGTGCCCGACCTTCCCCTTCGCGTCAACACCTATCTCACGGGCGACGACTTCGTGGAGAAGGGCTTCATCCTTCGCAAGAAGGCGCGCGACTTTGCCGAAAAGGTCGTCGAGCGCTTCCACGTGAAGACCCCCTCCGTGGAAAAGCACGCGGGCGGTCTCTCGGGCGGCAATCTCCAGAAATTCATCATGGGCCGCGAAATTCTGCAGCGCCCCAAGGTGCTTCTCGTCAATCAGCCGACCTGGGGCGTCGACGTGGGTGCCGCCGCCGTGATCCGCAATTCGCTCATGCGCCTTCGCAGCGAAGGCGCCGCGATCATCGTCGTCTCCGAGGAAATCGACGAGCTCTTTGAAATTTCCGACCGCATCGCGGTCATGTACCGCGGCCATCTGTCGCCCGCCGTGCCCAAGGAAAGCCTCAACATTGAAGAGGTCGGCCGGTGGATGTCCGGTCTCTGGCCGGGCGGTCCGGGTCACAAGAACCAAAACGTCGAGGAGGCGGCATGAATTTTCCCATTCAAATGACGGCGCGGCCTGAGCCCGCCCGCTCTCTGCGCTGGGCGAGTCCCGCCGCGGCGCTTCTCCTGACGGTTCTTACGGGGGCCGTGCTCTTTGCGCTGCTCGGCCAGGATCCCTTGGTGGCGCTTCGCACCTTCTTCGTCGAGCCTCTCGCCACCGTGCGCGGGTGGTCGGAAGTCGCCGTGAAGATGACGCCGCTTCTTCTCTGCTCGGTGGGGCTCGTGGTGTGTTTCCGCGCGAACGTCTGGAACATCGGCGCCGAAGGACAGCTGATCGCGGGCGCCATCACGGGCGGCGCCGTGGCGCTTTGCGCCGACCAGGCGACGGGGCCCGCCTTCGTGATCCTCGTCATGCTCGCGTCCGCTCTCGGGGGCGCCGTGTGGGGCGGAATTACGGCCCTTTTGCGCCACCGTTTCCACGCCAACGAAATTCTCGTGAGCCTCATGCTCGTCTACGTGGCGCAGCTCCTTCTCGCCTGGGCCGTGCAGGGCCCGATGCGCGATCCGCAGGGCTTCGGCTTCCCGCAGACGCGGCTCTTTGACGCCGGAGCGCTGCTTCCCGTCCTCATCGAAGGCACGCGCCTTCACGCGGGCGCGCTCCTTGCGCTGATTTCGGCCGTCGGAATCTGGATTCTGATGGACAAGATGGCGCTCGGCTTTCAGTTCAAGATTTCCGGCATGGCGCCGCTTGCGGCCCGCTATGCGGGCTATCGCCCGGGTCACCTCATCTGGGCTTCGATGCTGATTTCGGGGGCCCTGGCGGGGCTTGCGGGCGGAATCGAAGCGACGGGCCCTCTGGGGCAGTTGACGCCCACGATCAGCCCGGGCTACGGGTTCGCGGCCATCATCGTGGCCTTCGTCGGCCGCCTGGCGCCGCTCGGCTGCATTCCCGCGGCCTTCATCATGGCGCTCTTTTATCTCGGGGGCGAACTTGCGCAGAGCCGTCTGGGACTGCCCGCCTCGATCACGGGCGTCTATCAGGGGCTTCTCCTCTTTTTCATTCTCGCCTGCGACACGATGATCTTCTACCGCCTCCGCTGGGTGGGCTTCAAGGAGGCAAAGTAAATGGAACTCTTGGCTTCGATCATTTCCTCCACGCTCAACGCGGGGACGCCTCTTCTGATCGCCGCGGTCGGCATTCTCATTCATGAGAAGTCGGGCGTGCTCAACCTCGGGATCGAAGGGATCATGCTCATGGGCGCGGTGACGGGCTTTGGCGTGACGCTCTCGACGGGAAGCTTCGCGCTCGGTTTTGCCGCGGGCTTCGGCGTGGGGCTTCTCCTCGGTCTTCTCTTTGCCTTCTTCACGATCGGCATTCACGCGAACCAGTACGCGGCGGGTCTGGCTCTCACGCTTTTCGGCACGGGGCTTTCGGCTTTCATCGGACAGCCCATGCAGGGGGCGGCCTTGCCTTCGCGCGCGCCGCTCGGCATCCCCTTCCTCGAAGACGTTCCCTTCTTCGGTCCCGCCTTCTTCTCGCTTCACGCCTTTGTCTACGTCGCGCTCATTTTGCTCGCGCTCGTGTGGTACTTCCTCTTCAAGACGCGAGGGGGGCTCATTCTGCGCGCCGTGGGCGAGTCGCCCGAATCGGCCTACGCCTTGGGCTACCCCGTGCGCCGCATCCGCCTCTACGCGGTCGTCTTCGGCGCCTCCATGGCGGGGCTCGCGGGCGCCTACCTGTCGCTCGTCTACACGCCCCTTTGGGTGGAAGGCATGACGGCGGGCCGCGGCTGGATTGCGCTCGCGCTCGTCACGTTCGCCACGTGGCGCCCGGCGCGCGTCATCTTCGGCGCCTATCTTTTCGGCGGCGTCACGATGCTGCAGTTCGCCTTTCAGGGGATGGGCATCGACGTGCCGCCGCAGTTCATGTCGATGACGCCCTATCTCGCGACGATTCTCGTTCTGGTGCTCATCTCGCGCAATCCCGAGTGGATTCGCCTCAACGTCCCGGCCTCGCTCGGAAAACCCTTCCAGCCGAACCACTGAGATCCGGACGAACCGCAAAGGGGAGCCTTCGGGCTCCCTTTTGTGTCGAAACTATCTTCCTGTAAAGGTAAAAGAGACTTCTTTCCCTTCTACGAGTAAGGGATCTTCCTTACAATACGGGGCAAAATTTTTCACCATTCTCCTTGGAGATCTTTGATGCAAAAGCGTACTTTGATCAAGGTCGCTGTGGCTTCGGCCACCGCGCTTCTGTTGACGGCCTGCGGCAAGGAAGAGCCGAAGACGGCTCAGCCCGCCCCGGCGGCATCGTCCGCCCCCGCCGCCAAGGTGGACGCTTCGGGCCCCCTCAAGGTGGCCTTCGTTTACGTGAGCCCGGCCAACGAAGAAGGCTGGTCCTCCCAACACGACAAGGCCCGTCAGGCCGTCGAAAAGCACTTCGGGGACAAGATCAAGGTCACCTGGCTGGAAAACATTCCCGAAAACGCCGACGCGGAACGCGTGATCCGCGACCTCGCCACGCAGGGCAACAAGCTCATCTTCGCGACGTCGTTCGGCTACATGAATTCGCTCATGAAGGTCGCCAAGGAATTCCCGGACGTGATCTTCGAGCACGCCACGGGCTACAAGACCGACAAGAACGTCACGAACTACACGGCGCGCTTCTATGAAAGCCGCTACCTCGCCGGCAAGCTCGCGGGCGCCACGACGAAGACGAACATCCTCGGCTACGTCGCCGCCTTCCCGATTCCGGAAGTGCTGCGCGGCATCAACGCCTACACGCTCGGCGCCCGTTCGGTGAATCCGAACGTTGAAGTCCGCGTGGTGTGGACCTCCTCCTGGTACGATCCGGGCAAGGAAACCGACGCGACGAAGTCCCTCATCGGTCAGAAGGCCGACGTGATCACGCATCACACGAATTCGACCGCCGTCGCCGCCACCTGCGAAGAAGCGAAGGTTCCGGTCATCTCCTACAATTCCGCCATGAAGAAGGCCGCGCCCACGATGCTCCTGGCGGGCGTCGTGCACCTCTGGGACGAGTACTACACGAAGCGCATCCAGATGGTCCTCGACGGCACCTGGAACAACACGCCGACCTGGGGCGGCGCGCCAGAGCACATGATCGCGCTCGAAGCCGTCACGCCGAACGCTCCGAAGGCCGTGGTGGACGACATCAACGCCACGATGGCGAAGATGGAAAAGCGTGAATTCCATCCGTTCACGGGCCCGATCGTCACGAACGAAGGGAAGACCGTCGTTCCGGAAGGCAAGGTCGCAACCGATCAGGAACTCCTCAACATGAACTATTTCGTTCAGGGCGTTGCGGGCAAGGTTCCGACGAACTGATTCCGCTTGTCCGGACAAACACTCGAAGCCTCGACGGGTTTTCCGCCCGCCGGGGCTTTTTTCTTTTCCGACATTTTGCGCGTAACCAACGGAAACACTCTGTCGGTTGTCGGTAACGCAGGGCAGAGGTCTTGCGCGGGAAGTCTTTCTGGACGGACGACAACGCCAAGGAGGAGGAAGGGGGCCAACTTTCCCTGCGGCGGCGCCATTGCAGGCCAAGCCTTCGAAAATTTCTGCTGTAATATAGTCCTCCCTTTTCGACTGCTCTCACCACCGAGTTCGCATGCAGAATCTCCCGCTCGTCACCAGCCTCGTCGGCGCCTTCGGCTTGGCGCTTGTCTTCGGGTATTTGGCCGAACGCTACTTCAGGATGCCGGCCCTGGTCGGCTATCTGCTCTCGGGCGTTTTCGTGCAGTTCTTCCCGTGGCTCCCGCCGGTGGACCGGTCGGTGACGGAACAGCTCGCCGAAGTGGGCGTGATGCTCCTGATGGTGGGCGTGGGCCTGCACTTCTCGGTGCGCGATCTTCTGGCCGTAAAGGGCGTGGCTCTCCCGGGAGCGCTTTTGCAGATGCTCCTCATCATACTGTTGGGAGCGCTTTTTGCCTGGGGCTTTTGGGACTGGGGCGCGGGAAGCGCGACGCTTTTCGGTCTGACCCTCTCCTGCGCCTCGACCGTGGTGGTGACGAAGGCCCTCGAGATGGCCAAGCTCACGAACGCGCCCGAAGGCCGCGTCGCGATGGGCTGGCTCATCGTGCAGGACCTCGTGACGGTCATCATCCTCGTGCTTTTGCCGCCTTTTGCGTCCGTCATGCTCTCGAGCGGTCCCGTCGACGGACGGGCGATCGTGGGGAACGTTCTCTCGACGCTGGCGGGCGTGGCGCTCTTCGCCTTTCTGATGCTGGGCGGCGGCCGCCGCATCATCCCCTTCATTTTGAAGCGCGTCGCCATGACGGGCTCGCGGGAACTCTTCACGCTGGCGGTCCTTGCGCTCGCGCTCGGCATCGCGTACGCCGCGGGCGTCTTCTTCAACGTGAGCTACGCCCTGGGAGCCTTTCTGGCCGGCATGGTGATGCGCGAGAGCCGCTATGCCAAGCGCGCCGCGACGAACGCGTTGCCGCTGCAGGACGCCTTTTCGGTCCTCTTTTTCGTTTCGGTGGGGATGATGCTCGACTGGCACATCTTCATGGAGGACCCCTACGAAATCCTTCTCATTGTCGCGATCATTTTGTGCGGCACGACGAGCGTGAGCTTCGGCCTCGTGCTTCTTCTGCGCTGGCCGCTCAAGACCGCCTTCACCGTGGCCGCCTCCCTCGCGCAGATCGGTGAATTCTCCTACATTGTCGCGGGACAGGGGATTGCGCTGGGTCTTGCCGACAGCAAGGTGATGAGCCTCATCGTAGGGGCGTCGATCCTCACGATCGCGCTCAACCCCTTTGTCTTCCGCCTGATTCCGCTCCTGACGAACCGCTTCGTGGTCCGCTGGTCCTGGGCGCGGCACGCCGCTTCGCGCGCGATTCCCACGATCGGTCACGACGAAGAACCCGCGACCGCGAAGCCCCTTCGCCGCGGCGGCGAAGCGATCGTGATCGGAATGGACGAACGCGTTCCGGGGGTGGTCGAAAGCCTCATCGAACGCCGCTTCCCGGTGGTGATCATTTCGCCCGAGCGCGAGTCCGACTACGACGTGGATCTTTCGCGCGAAACGATTGCGTTCCTCACGGGCGATCCGACCGATCCGATGCTCCTCGTGCAGGCCCGCATCACCTCGGCCGCGGTGCTCGTCGTGACGGGAGAGTCCGTCGCGAAAAGCCGCCACATCGCGAAACTGGCGTCGGACCTCAACCCGGGCCTTCCCGTCATTGTCCGCACCGAACATTTCGACAGCGAAGAGGCCTTCGCGGACCTTTCGAACGTCACGGTGGTGAGCGACACGCTGGCGACGAGCTTCTGTCTTGCGGCCGCCGCCGCGGACGCGGCGGAAAAGCCGAAGAAACCCAAGACGGAAGGCCTCGAAGAGGACGAAGATCCCAAGGAAGGCATCGCCGATACCTTCCGCAACGCCTATCCGCGCATCGTCCGGGGCCTGCGCCGACGCGGCCGCGCCGAATAACTTTCCCGAACCTTGATCGTGACGACCGAAACGCTTCTCTGGGTCCTGACGGGCCTCGCCGCCCTTGCCGTCCTGTTGCTCGCCATTCTCCTTGTGCGGAGCTTTTCCGTGGGGCGTTACGCCGAAATCGCGGCCGACCAGGTCTCGGACGCCGTGCTCGCGCGCGAAGAGCGGTTGCGAGAAACCGTGCGCGCTCTGGAGCAGCGTCAGGTGGCGACCCTCACGCAGTATTTTCACCACATGGGAGAAGCCCAGAAGTCCGGGCTCGTCGCGGTGAACGGCATGACCGACGCCGTGCGGGCGACGCTCGCGCAGCTCGAGGCCCGTTTTCGGGAGTTGAGCGACCTGCAGGGCGCGCAGAGCCGGCAGATGGAGGGGCGTCTTTCGGAAGCGCTCGAAAAAATCACGCTCGGCAACGAGGCAAAGCTCGAGAAGATCCGCGAGACGGTGGCGGAAAAACTCGACAGAACGCTCTCGGAACGTTTGACGGAGAGCTTTCGCACGGTCGACGACAAACTCGGCCTCGTACAGAAGGGACTGGGCGAAATGCGGCAGATGGCGCAGAGCGTCCGGGACCTTCAGGGGGTGCTCACGAACGTGAAGACCCGAGGAAATTTCGGGGAAGTGCAGCTCGCGCGTCTTCTCTCGGACCTCCTCGCGCCCGAGCAGTTCGCCTCCCAAGTGCGGCTCGATCCCGCCTCGCGCGAGGCGGTGGACTTCGCCGTGAAGCTCCCCGGCCGCGTCGAGGGCGAACCCTGCTGGCTTCCGATCGACGCGAAATTCCCGATGGAGGACTTCGAGCGGCTCCTCGCCGCCCGCGAAGCGTCCGACCGCGCGGCCGAAGACGCCGCCCAGAGAGCCCTTGCCAAGGCCGTCCTCGCGCAGGCGAAGTCGATTCGCGAGAAGTACGTGCGCCCGCCCGTGACGACGGAATTCGCCGTCCTCTTTTTGCCGTCCGAGTCGCTCTACGCGGAAGTGCTCCGCACCGACGGGATGTTCGAGCGCCTGCAGAAGGACTACCGCATCACGCCCGCGGGACCGACGGTGCTCGCGGCGCTCCTCAACAGTCTGCAGATGGGGTTCGTCACGCTCGCGATCGAGGCGCGTTCCGCCGAAATCTGGCGGCTCCTCGGGGACGTCAAGGCGGAATTCGGACTCTTTTGCGAACAGTTCGAGCACGTTTCGAAAAAATTCGACGAGGCGCAGGCAAGCCTCAGAAAGATGCGGACCCGTCAGAACGTGATGGCCCGTAAAATGACGGAAATCGATCGTCCCGAGGACGATGCCTCGGGATGGATCGGAGTTTCACAGGAAAAGACGGGAGAAGAAAAATCATGAAGTTTCTGATTCTCGACGCCGGCTGCGCTTTTCACGGCCAAGGGGGCGAGCTCAATCATCTCTTCACGAAGGTCGCCAAAGAAACGCTCGAGGCCTTCGGACACGAAGTGGCCGTGACGGAAGTGGGCGGCGACTGGAAGGTTGAAGAGGAGCACGAAAAGATCCGCGCCGCGGACGTGCTCGTCATTCAGACGCCGGGTTGGTGGATGAGCCCGCCCTGGCAGTTGAAGCGCTACGAGGACGAGGTCTTTACGACCGGCGGCTTTACGCGCGGGGACGGGCGTACGCGCACGGAACCGACGAAGAACTACGGCACGGGCGGTCTTCTGACCGAAAAGCGCTATCTGCTCTCCTCGACCTGGAACGCGCCGAAGGAAGCCTTTGACGAGCCGGACGACTTTTTCGAAGGACGCGGCATCGACGGCGTGCTTCTCCCCGTTCACAAGACCCTGCAGTTCCTCGGCATGCGTCCGCTCGAATCCTTCATGGCGAACGACGTTCTGAAGAACCCGCGGATCGAAGCCGACATCGAGCGCTGGAAGGCGCACCTCAAGGCGCTTTTCGGCTGAACATTTTCAACCTACCAAGAAAGGAAAAAAACACATGCGCAAATTGATCATCGCGGCGACCGCGGCCGTCGGCATTCTTCTCGCGGGATGCCAGACCATGGAAGGCCTCGGTCAGGACTTGAAGAAGGGCGCCGACCACGTGAGCACGGCGATCGGCAAGGCGGGCGACAAGCTCACCGAAACCGCCCGGGAAGCGCAGGAGTAACCGATGCGCCGCTTCATGCAGATCGGCATCGCCCTCGTCTTTGCGGCCTTCCTTCTCTGGGTGGGCGTCACGGTCTGGGGGCTTCTCCACCGCTCGGGCGTTCTTTGAGAAGCAGAGCGAAGTCCGCCGGGCGAAGGGGCTCGACGCCGAAGCGCCGCATTTTTTTGCCCGCCTTGAAGAGAAGCTTGTCCTTTGTGGCGAGCCACGAGGCGCCCGAGGCCGCGGCGAGCACGAGAAACTTCTGATCGAGCGGATCTCGGCAGCGCACCGCAAGGGTCTTCGCAGAGGCGGCCACCGCCTCTTCGGGGACCCTTTGCGCATTCCGGCTCCAGGCTTCGAGAAGCGCGAAGACGGCTTCGTCGTCGCCCGCGAGAAATTGGGGTCGTCCGAGCACTTCGCCCGCTTCCTTGAGCGCCTCGTCGTCGAAGACGGCCGCGACGGCGCCTGTTTCCAATGCCAGGCGAAGAGGTTCCGCCGAAGCGTCGCGCCAGAAGAGAAGGTCAAGGAGCACGTTCGTGTCGACGACGATGCGCGGGCGGTCGGCTTCCTCGGGAGCGCCCTGCAGGCGGGCGAGGCGTTCGGCGAGCGTGTCGGAAAGAGGCATCGGAATGCAACAGTGGGTGGAAAAGGCGCAAGTGTAGCGCACGGCGCCGCTAGAATGAGAAGAGATTTTTTTTGAGGAGAAGCCCATGAACCGTGAAGACGTCCTCCGACTCCTTCGCACGCGCTATACGACGAAGCACTACGACGCGAACCGTCCGGTCTCGGACGAGGATCTCGAGGTGCTCCTCGAAGCCCTGCGTCTTACGCCCACCTCGGTGAACGGTCAGTATACGAAGTTCTTCGTCGCGAAGACCCCCGAAGCCCGCGCGCGCCTCATGCCCGCGGTCATGGACTTCAACCGGGAGCGCGTCAAGAACGCTTCGCACCTCATCGTCTTCGCCGTTCCGAAGGTCCCGACCGAAGAGCATCTCCGGGCGGTGGTCGAACAGGAAGCGGCCGACGGGCGCTTTCCCGCCGACATGCCCGAAGTGCAGCGCGACGCGGGTCGGCGCAACTTCACGAACCGCAACAACGGCACGACCGAAGCGTTTCGTGCGTGGACTACGGCGCAAGCCTACATCGCGCTCGGCTTTCTCCTTTATACGGCCGCGCTGATCGGCGTCGACACGACGGCGATCGAGGGCGCGGAATTCGACGAGGCCGACCGCATCCTCGGCTTTTCGGACAAGAACCTGCGTACCGTATTGATGGTTGCGGCGGGGCACCGCGATCAGAACGACTCGAATCTTCGCCGTCCGAAGAGCCGTCTGCCAATGTCGGCGGTCGTCGAAGAAATCGCGGGTTGACGCCGCGGTCATTCCATTCTTTTTCCTTCGTGCGGGAGCGGTTTGCTAGACTCTCCCGCACGTCGATTTCGTCTCCGTTTTTCGTTCCATGATCCGTCCGATTCTCCCGTTCCTCGCGCTTGCGCTTTTCGCGGCGACTTTCGCGCAGGCGTCCGAGAAAGATCCTCTCGAAACCGCCTACGAGAAGGCGCAGACCGTTCTTGAAGACCGAAGCTTCTACGAAAAGTGGAAGGACGCGAAGACCTTCCGCGACGCCAAGGAAGCGGACGCCGTCTCGGAGGCCGCCCGCGCGCAGCTGCGCGAACTCGAGCGCGCCATGAAGGATGTGGAGGCCTACTGCGGCGAACGCTTCTTCGTGAACAGCTGCGTCAAGGAGGGACGCGACAAGTCGAACGACCGGCGCCGCGAAATCAATCAGATCGTCATCAAGGTGAACGACTACCGTCACGCGCTCAACGTCGAGCGCCTGAAGGAGCGTCGCATCGCGCGTCCGGCTTCAAAGCCCATGGACGTCGAGCCCGCGACCGTGAAGGAGCCCTCAAAGCCCATGAATGTCGCGCCCAAGACGCCGCGCGCCCCCTCGGAGCCCGTGACGTTCGACCGTAAGGAGCGCTCGCCCTCGGAACCGATGAGTCTGGGCGAGCGCCGTCGCAAAGCCTCCGAACCCGTGACGCTTTCGAACGACCGAGCTGCCGAAGTCGAGGCGCGCCGCGCCGAAGCGCTCGCGCGCCAAGCGCAGGAAGAGGCGAATCTCGCCGCTTATGAAGAAAAGCAGGCCCGCGCCAAGGCCCGTCAGGAAAAGGCCGAGGCGATGGCCGAGAAGCGCCGTGCAAAGCGTCTCGAGCGCAGCCGCGAACTCAACGAGACGATCGAAGAGCGCCGGGCCGCGCAGGAGCGCCTTGAAGAGCGCCGCCGTAACAAGGATTCGGGGCTTGAGGGATATTTCTGATGGCGACGGACCCGATCTTCGACATCAAGCGCCCCCTTCGGGAGCGTACCCGCATCGCGCTTTCGGCCGAGGGGCCGTTCGCGAAGGGCCGCCGGGAATTCCACGAACGTCCCTCGCAGATCGCCTACGCCGAGGAAGCGGCCGACGCGATCGAAAAGGCGGGAACCCTCATCGCCGAGGCGGGCACGGGCACGGGGAAGACCTTCGCGTACCTGACGCCCGCGCTGCTCGCGGGCAAACGCGTCATCATTTCGACGGCCGGAAAGCCCCTTCAAGACCAGCTCTTTCGCAAGGACCTGCCGATTCTGCGCAAAACGCTCGGGATCACCTTCGACGCGGCGCTCCTCAAGGGCCGCGCCAACTACATCTGCCACCACCACCTCGAGCGCACGAAGGGGGAGGAATACCTCCCCGAACGGGACTCCTTCGAAAAGCTCCGGAAAATCGAGCGCTTCGCCAAGATTTCTCAGACGGGCGACCGCGCGGAACTCCCCGACGTTCCCGACAACGATCCGCTCTGGCCCATGGTGACGAGCACGGTCGAGAGCTGTCTCGGGATCAAGGACTGTCCCTTCGCGGACGAATGCTTTCTGCGCCGCGCGCGCGAACGCGCGAAGTGCGCGCAGATCGTGGTGGTGAACCATCATCTCTATCTGTCGGCCATAACGATGGAGGAGGGTGCCGAAGGAATGCTCCCCTCGGTGGACCTTACGGTCATGGACGAAGCGCATCAGCTCCCGTCGATCGCGACGGACTTCTTTGCGACGAGCTTTTCGACCCGCGAAATCGAACTCGCGATGGAGCGGATTCAGGACCGCGGGATCGCCGAGGCGGCGGACTGTGCGGACTGGCGCAAGCTTCGCATCCGGATGAATTCGGCGATTTCGGCCCTGCGCGTGAGTCTCGAGTCGGCGGGGCTCGAAACCCGGGACAAAAAGTCGATTGCGGCGATGCCGCTTTTTCCGCGCATCGTTCCCGTCTTCCTGGGGCTTCTCAAGGAAATGGCGGTGGTCTCGAAAGCGCTCGGAAACGCCAAGGAGCGTGACGAGGAGCTCGCGGCCGCTGCGAAGACCTGGGATCGGATTTTGCTCGAAGCCGAGTCCTGGCGCCCCTTCATGACGGTTCCCGAAGACTTTCCCTTCCCGCCCACCGAGGACGAGGAGGTGTTGGCGTTGCGTGAAGAGGCGATGACGCCCAAGGAAGCCCCCGCTTCGGTCGACCTTTCGCCCGTGCCGGGCGTTCCGTCGGTGCGCTGGCTGGAGTCCTACGCTTCGGGGACGCGGTTCACGAATACGCCCCTGAGTATTGCGGGCGCCTTTGCGGAAATGAAAAACCGTGTGGGCGGCGCCTGGATCTTCACGTCGGCGACGCTCTCCGCAGGGGGCGACTTCAAGCATTTCCGGGGACAGCTGGGGTTGCCGGAAGAGACGCCCGCCTTTTCGTGGCCGAGTCCCTTCAACTACTGGGAGCAGGGGTGCTTTTATCTGCCGGAACTCCCTGCGCCCGCCAACAACACGAAGGAACACACGCAGCGCGTCGTCGACTGCGTGTGGCCTCTGATCGAGGCGGCGGGCGGCCGAACGTTTCTCCTCTGCACGTCGCTTGCCGCGGTCGATTATGCGGCCGAGCTTCTTCGCGCCAGGCTCGAGGCCAACGGCAACCGCTATCCGCTTTTCGTTCAGGGCGACAGGCCCAAGGGGGCGCTCATCGAAGCCTTCCGCGAGGCGGGCAACGGCATTCTCGTGGGCTCGATGAGCTTCTGGGAGGGGGTCGACGTGCAGGGCGAGTCGCTCTCGCTCGTCGTGATCGACAAGCTTCCCTTTGCGTCGCCCGACGATCCGATCTCGGCCGCCAAGAGCGAGTGGCTGCGTCAAAAGGGCGTGCATCCCTTCGTGGCGATGACGCTTCCCTCGGCCGTGATCGCCCTGAAGCAGGGGGCGGGGCGTCTCATCCGAAGCGAAACGGACCGCGGCATGTTCGTCCTCTGCGACGTGCGGGTGACGCAGAAGGGCTACGGCAAGATCGTGCTCGCAAGCCTTCCGGACTTCTTCCGCACGCGACGCAGGGAGAAGGCCCTGAGCTTTTTCCTGCAGCCCGACCGCTATCGGGAAGGGCTCTACAGCGGCTGATCCGGCAAAGAGCAGGGGGCGCGAAAGCGCCCCCTTGGGTTTTGCACTTCTTGCAAACGTCAGACCCGCTCGAAGGTTCCGACCGTCTCGACGTGAAGCGCGCCGGGAAAGAGATCCACCGTCTCGAGACCTGCGAGGCGAAGGCCCGCGGCTTCGAGCGAAAGGGCGTCCCGCACGAAGGTCTTCGGATTGCAGGAGACGTAGACGAGACGACGCGCGCCGAGCACCGCAAGACGAGCGGGAACGCCTTCCTCCATCCCCTTGAAGGCGGGGTCCGCCACGATCACGTCGGGCGTAAAGGGGAGGCGATCGAGCGCATCTCCGACGGGGGACGCGAGGAAGTCGACGTTTTTGAGCCCGTTTTTCGCGGCGTTTTCTGTGGCCGCCGCGACGCTGGCTTCGGATATTTCGACGCCGAAGGCGCGCGCCGCAGACTGCGCGAGAAGCAGCGTGATCGTACCCACGCCCGAGTAGAGGTCGAGCACCTTGTCTTCGGGTCCGACCGAGGCCCTTTCCAACACTTTCTTGTAGAGCCTTTCGGTTTCGGAAGGATTCACCTGCAGGAAGGTGTCGGGACCCACGAAAAACGTAAGGCCGAGGAGTTCGGTTTCCACGCGCCCGGTCCCTTCGATCGCCGTGAAGTCTTCGCCCGTCGTGCGGTTGCCGCGCGCGTCGTACCGGCTCCAGAGAAGACTCGTGAGGGAGAGACCGCGGAGTTCTTCGGCGAGAAGCTTCCCGAGCGTTTCTTCGAGTTCCGGGGAGAGGTCCTTGACGACGAAGACCGCCATGCGGCCCAACGTTCCTTCGCGAAGGAGCAGTCCGCGGAGAATCCCCGTGTGGCGCGTTTCGTCGTAGACCGCGTCGGGACGGTCGGCGAGCGCTTCGGAGAGAACGCGCGCCGCGGCCCTCTGACATTCGTTCATCCAGGCGGGGAGTTGAGGACAGGTGTCGAGGGCGACCTTCTCGTGACTTCCCGCCGCGTACATCCCGAAGCGGATGCCCTCCGTCGTGCGAAGGGGCGTGAAGAAGGCTTTGTTGCGAAAGGCGCGCTGCTTCACGAAAAGTTCCGGGGGCGTGACGAGCTTCGCCCAGTCTTCCCGTCCCGCGGCGCGGCAGGCGTCTTCGAGGAGCTTCGCCTTGAGGCGGCACTGCTCGCGGTAGAGGAGCGTTCCGAGAGGACAGCCCCCGCAGGCGGGCGCGCCGCAAAGATGGGGACAGGGTTCCGGCGCACGCTTGGCGGCGCGTTCCACAAATTCGAAGCGGTCGATCACTTGCGATTGACGCCCTTTTTCCGGAGGCGTCCAGTCGCAGGCGACGACGTCGCCCGGAAGGGCGCCCGGCACGAAGGTGCGGACGCCGTCGGGGTAGCCTACGCCCGCTCCGGTCGGGGCGACGTCGAGGATGGGGAAAGTACGTTCCATGGTGAGCAGAAAAGGAAGCCGAGTGCCGGTCATCGGTCCTCGGCTTCGAAAACGGTGAAAAACGTCGGAATCAGAAGAACCACTCGGGGCTCTTTCGCGCGGCGTTCGCCTCTTCGATGCGGGCGAGAAGCGGCGCCATCTTGTCGACGACTTCGGGCGGGAAGTTTCTCGCGCCGTCGGGACAGCTCTTGATGCAGGCACGGCAGGCGATGCAGAGTTCGGGGTCGGTTACGACGAAGTCGAGCGGATCGATGATCCCCATCGGGCAATTGTCGGCACAGTTGCCGCAGAGGTGGCAGCGGCCGGGATCCACGATGCGGGGCGCCGGCGTGAGGGCGCCGTACGGACGGTAGGGACCGTCTCCGCCCGGAAGAGTCGGACGGGCGTCGTCGTCCGCGGCGAGCTTGGCGAGGAAGGCCTTCATGCACTCGGCCGCGCTCCCTCGGTCTCGTTCGTCGGGGCGTCCGGCGGCCAAGGTCGGGATGTTCGAGTGCTGCGCGATGAAGGCGGCGCCGCCAGCGACCTGAAAACCGTGGCGCGCGAGGACGTCGCGCCACTCGCGAAGGGCGTCTTCGTATGCGCGGTTCCCGTAGGAGACGACGGCGAGCGCCCGCGCGCCGTTTCCTTCAAAGGGAAGCTTTGTCTGCAAGGGGGTCGGAATGCGGCCGTAGTACACGGGCGAGCAGAGAACGACGGCGTCCTCTTCGGTGAAGCGGCGCATGCGGCGCTCTTCGGGGAGCGTGAATTCAAAGTCGCGGATCGCGAATCCTTCGCGGGGCGTTCCGGTGATGAGGGCGCGCATGACGCGGCGCGTGCCGCCCGTAGGCGAAAAGGCGCCGAAATGCAGGGTCTTGGGGGTCATGTTTTTTCCTTTTCTTGGAAATCCCCTCATTTTACGCGAGGAAGAAAAAGAGAATGGCGAGCGCCGAAAAGAGAAGCGGCAGGGGAAGGAGGGCAAGGACCGCGGCGCGGCGCTGCGCCTTCGGAAAGAGTTTCGAGAGCGAAAGGCTCAGGAAGGCCAGAAGCAGGGCGGCAAGAAGCGAAAGCGCGCCGAGTCCCAGAAAGACTCCTCCGAGAAGGTCGCCCGTGAGGGCGCCGTGGAGGACGCCGAGGAGCGTCACGGCGAAGGCAAGACCGAGCCACACCGATCGGTGGGCCCGCCACTCGTAGTGAAGCGCCGCGAAGGCGCGGTCTTTCGGCGTCATTTCGTTCCTTCTCCGAACAAGCGAAAGCCGCCCGAAGGCGAACCTTCGGACGGCGTGAGGGAAAGCGGGAAACCGGTCAGAAGAGACCGAGGCCGCCCGCCGCGACGACGAGCACGAAAAGCGGACTCACGACGCCGATCAGAATGCGGATCGTCGAGAGGATCGCGGGCGAGAGCGTGCGGGCCGATTGAAGTTCCTTCGAAGTGGTCTTCCAGGCCACCCAGGCCGCGGCGATCGCGATGCCGAAGGTCGAAAGCGGCATGCCGACGTTCGAAGTGACGTAGTCGAGGAGGTCGAAGACGTTCTTTCCGAAGAAGAGGACGTCGCTCCAGGCGCCGAAGGAGAGCGTCGCAGCCAGACCCACGAGCGCGGCGAGCACCGTCGTGACGAGGATCGCGGTGTTGCGCTTCACCATGAAGGTCTGCGTGAGCAGCGCCGTGCAGGCCTCCAGCATCGAGACCGAGCTCGTGAGCGCCGCGACCATCAGGCAGACGTAGAAGAAGACGGCGAAAAGCTGTCCAAAGGGCATCTGCGCGAAGACGGCGGGCATCGTCACGAAGGTGAGGCCCGGGCCCGCGGACGGGTCGAGGTGGAAGGCGAAGACCGAGGGCATCACCATGAGGCCGCCCAAAATCGAGCTCATGATCCCGAGGAAGGCCACCCAGCCGACCGACGACGGAAGGTCGGCCTTCGGATTGAGATAGGTCCCGTAGGTGATCATGGTGCCCGCGCCCAGAGAGAGCGAGAAGAAGCAAAAGCCCATGGCGTTGAAGAGCGCCGTGCCGTTGAAGTCTTCCCAACGGGGAAGGAAGAGGTACTTGACGCCTTCCCATCCGCCCGGGAGCGTGACGCCGCGGATGATCAGAATGACCATCAGGATGAAGAGCGAGGGCATGAGGATCTTCGAAAGCTTTTCAATCCCCGCTTGAATCCCGCGCAGCACGACGACGGTCGTGAGCAGCAGGAAGGCGAGAAGATAGCCGTAGGCGACGGCGCCGTCCGAGACGAAGCTCCCGAAGTGGTCGCCCAGGAGCGCAGGATCCTTGATGATCCCGACACCGGTGATCGCGTCGATCATGTACTTGAGGCACCAGCCGCCGACGCAGGAGTAGAAGGACAAAATCAGAAAGACCGTCAGTACGCCAATCCCGCCGAAGATCCCCCAGGGTTTGCCGCAGACGTCATTGAGACTTCCGACCGGGCCGCGACGACCGGCGCGACCCATCGCAAATTCCGCAATCAGGAGGGCGACCCCCACCGTAAAGGTAAAGAGGATGTAGGGGAGCATGAAGACCGACCCGCCGTTGGTGCCGGCCATGTAAGGAAACTTCCAGATCGCGCCCAACCCGACGGCCGAGCCCGCGCTGGCGAGAATGAAGCCGAGGCGGGAGCCCCAGCCGGATGCGCCTACTGATTGCGACATAAAAAATCCTATCTTTTTTGGAAAAATGTTCGGTGATGAAAAAGCGCCGCTCAAGGGAAGCGGCGCTTTGCGCCTGATGCCGGTCCTGACAACCGGGGGACGTGGCGTGCAAAAGCGCGCCGACCGAAGTCGGTGCGCGGGCTTCAAGACCGACGTCTGTCAGAGGGAGAGGTCTTCCAAAGTGGTCGTTGAAGGGAAAACGCCTCTCCGAGTGACCTTTTTAGTGTATCGGCAAAAGCTTGCGGCCTTAGTAAGGCGTTTCTCCTAGAGCGTTTAGAAAAGTCCAAGCCCCTTCAACATAACGGCGACGATCACGACGGGCGCGATGATCGTCATGATGATGCGAAGTCCCTGAAGCAGCCGGGCGGGCCAGTTTTGGTTGCACGTGAGCTGCGAGCGGGTCATGGGCCAGGCGATCCACCCGCAGACGACGGCGAGCCCGAGAACTCCGATCGGCATCCCGATGTTGGAGGTCGCGTAGTCGAAGAGGTCGAAGACCGTCTTTCCGAAGAGCTTCACGTCCGAAAGCACCCCGAAGGAAAGGGCGCTCAGCGTTCCGAGGACGGCGAGCACGCCCGTCGTGAGGCCGATGGCGTTTTTCTTTTGAAAGCCCTGTTCGTCGACGAGATACTGCGCGCTCATTTCGAGAATCGAGATCGACGAAGTGATCGCCGCGACGAAGAGACACACATAGAAGACGACGGCGAAGAACTGCCCTGCGGGGAGGTTGGCAAAGACCGCGGGCATCGTCGCGAAGGTGAGGCCGGGACCGGCGTCGGGAGTGAGTCCGAAGGCGAAGACGGCGGGCATGATCATGAGGCCGCCCAGAATCGATGCGGCGACGGCGAGAAAGACGATCCAGGCGGTCGACGACCCGATCTTCGTTTCATCGCTCAGGTACGACCCGTAGTTCATCATCGAGCCCGATCCCACGGAGAGCGAGAAGAAGGAAAAGCCGAGCGCATTGAGCAGGGCCTCGCCCGTGAAGGCTTCGAAATTGGGTTGAAAGAGGAATTTCACTCCCTCCATGGCGCCCGGGAGCGTGAGCCCGCGCACGATGAGGACGAGCATCATGAGAAAGAGAAGCGGCATAAGAACCTTGCTTACGCGCTCGATCCCCTTTTCGACGCCGAAGAGAATGACGCCCGCCGTCGCGCCGAGGAACAGAAGATGCGCGACGACGGCTTCGACCGGGTCGGCCGCGAACCGCCCGAAGGTTTCGCGCATGAGGGCGGGATCGTCCGTGACGCCGCGTCCGAGGAAGGCCTCGATCATGTAGTGCACGCACCAGCCGCCCACGACCGAATAGAAGGCGAGCACGAAAAAGCCCGTGAAGACCGAGACGAGCCCGATCCACCCGCAGGAGCGCCCGCCCCAGCGGCGAAAGGCCGTCGCGGCGCCTGCGCGCGTGGCGCGCCCGAGGCACATTTCTCCGATGAGAAGCGCCAGTCCGAGCGTGAGCGAGAAGACGATGTAGGGGATCAGAAAGACGGAGCCGCCGTTGGTGCCGGCCATGTAGGGAAATTTCCAGATGGCGCCGAGACCTACGGCCGAGCCTGCGCTCGCGAGAATGAAGCCCAGACGGGAATTCCAAACGGAACGATCGGACATGAGGGGATTTCCTTGTTGTTGTGAAGCGTCGCGAAGAAAAAAGAAAAGGCCGCCGGGCGGGAGGCCCGACGGACCGGGACGTTCCGTCAGAGAAGGCCCGTCACGAGGACGGTGAGGACCAGAAGCGGTGAGAGAACGAGAAGGAGGAAGCGAAGCGTCGCAAACCACGCGGCGCTGCGCTCGCGGTTGCCGGCCATCGCAAAGCGCGTCTTCGGCCAGGCGTACCACCCCGCGAGGAAGAGAATCACGAGCCCGCCCACGGGAAGCGAAATGTTGCTCGTGAAGAAGTCAAAGAGGTCGAAGAAGGTCTTGCCGAAGAACTTTACGTCGGCGAGTTCGCCGAAGGAGAGCGCGGGCAGCGCGCCGACGACGGCGAGAAGCACCGTCGAGAGCACCGCCGCGGCGGGACGCGTGAAGCGGTGTTCGTCGACGAGGAAGGCGACCATGATCTCCATCATCGAAACGGAAGAGGTGATGGCGGCAACGACGATGCAGAGATAAAAGAGGATCGCGAAGAACTGGCCCAAGGGGATCTGCGAGAAAACCGCGGGCATCGTGATGAAGGTGAGGCCCGGCCCCGCCGTCGGATCGAGCCCGAAGGCGAAGACGGCGGGCATGATCATGAGGCCGCCCAGAAGCGAGGCGATGACGCCCAGAAAGGCGATCCACGAGCAGCCCGTCAGCAGATTCGAGTCCTCGTCGAGGTAGGAGCCGTAGGTGAGCATGCAGCCGCAACCGACGCACAGAGAAAAGAAGGTGAAGCCCATCGCCTGCAGCATCGCGTCCCAGGAGAAGGCTTCGGGGCGGAAGGCGAAGAGGTATTCGACCCCGTCCCAGGCGCCCGGGAGCGTGAGGCCGCGTCCGATCAGGACGAGCATCAGAATGAAGAGGAGCGGCATGAGGAGTTTGCTCACGCGTTCGATCCCCTTCGTGACGTCAAGCGCCAGAATGAGGCCGTTCAAGAGCAAAAAGAGCCACTGAAAGCCCATGGCCGTCACCGGGTCCGCCGTAAGGCGTCCGAAGTGTTCGCCGAGCGCAGCCTGATCGGGCACGACGGTCGTGCCGGTGAGTGCGTCGCAGAAGTAGGAGAGGGTCCAGCCGCCGATCGCGCTGTAGAAGCACAAAACGAGAAAGCCCGTGAGAACGCCCAGATACCCCGCGGGCACCCAGGCTTTGCCGCCGAGATTGCGGTAGGCCGTGACGATGCCGCCGCGGCCCACGCGCCCCAAGGCCACTTCGGCGATGAGGAGGACGAGCCCCACCGTGAAGGTCATGAGGATGTAGGGAAAGACGAAGGCGCTGCCGCCGTTCGTGCCCACCATGTAGGGGAATTTCCAGATCGCGCCGAGTCCGACTGCGGCGCCAGCGCTCGCGAGCACGAAGCCGATGCGGCTCGACCAGGTTTTTCGAGTGTCTGCCATCTGAGGGCTCTCCGTTTTCTTGTGTTCTCGGTACGGACGAAAGGGTAAAAAGTCATTCTAGCCCCGGACGCCAGGGAAATTGGTCGGGGGCTAGGGAAAATTCGCCGCCGGGGCTTGGCGAACGAAAAGGGCGGCGCTTCCCATTCGGAAGGACGCCGCCCGGCGAGGCTTTCCTTGTCCGAAAGGGATCAGCCGAAGATCCCCTGATAGAAGGCTACGAGCACCAGGATGGGCGAGAGGTAGGAAAGCATGAAGTGAATGAGTTTGACGGTGCCTTCGCCGTACTGGCGAACGGCGAGGACTTCTTCGCGGATGACGGGCCAGGCGCGCCAACCGGCAAGAAGTGCAACGGCGAGGCCGCCCGCGGGCATGAAGAAGTTCGTGCAGACGAAGTCGAGGAAGTCGAAGAAATTGCGCCCCGCAATCGTAAAGCCGCTCCAGGTCCCGAACGAGAGGGCCGAGACCGCGCCGAGGAAGAAGAGCGAAACCCAGCAGCCGATGACGGCCGTGCGGCGCGAGAGGTGCCATTCGTTCTGAAGGAAGGCGGTCACGACTTCAAGGAGCGAAACGGAGCTCGTGAGGGCCGCAACGAGGAGGCAGATGTAAAAGAGCGCCGCGAAGACGTCCCCGAACGGGATCGAGCCGAAGATCATCGGTACCGTGATGAAGACGAGGCCGGGACCGGCGTTCGGTTCGAGACCGAAGGCGAAGACGGCCGGCATGATCATGAGGCCCGCCAGGAGCGCCGCCTGAATGGCGAGCACGGCCACCCACATGGAGGAGGACGGAATGCAGGTCTTCTCCGAGAGGTACGACCCGTAGGTCACCAGAATCCCCGCGCCAAGCGAAAGGGAGAAGAAGGTGAAGCCCATGGCGTTCAAAATCGAGGAGGCCGTGAGCTTCTCGAACGAGAAGTCAAAGAGGAAGACTATGCCTTCCCAGGCGCCCGGGAGCGTCAGGCCGCGCACGATGATGGCGAGCATCAGAACGAAGAGCGTCGGCATGAGGTACTTCGAGAGGCGTTCGATCCCCTGTTCCACGCCCGCGATCACGACGCCGCAGGTGAGCGAGAGGAAGACGAGGTGCCAGGCGGTGTTGCGCGTGCCGTCGGAGACGAGCGAATTGAAGTGGTTCTTGAGCATTTCCGCATCGGTCGACGTGGCGTTGCCCGTGAAGGCGTCGACGAGGTAGGAAACGCACCAGCCGCCCACCACCGAATAGTAGGAGACGATGAGGAAGGACGTCAGCACGGCGAAGGCGCCGAGGTAGCCGAACCAGGGGCCTCCGAGTCGCTTCATGGCCGTGAGCGCCGAGCCGCGGCCGCGGCGTCCGATGGCGACTTCCGCTATCACGAGCGCTACCCCGATCGTGAACGTGAAGATGATGTAGGGAATGATGAAGGCGCCGCCGCCGTTGACGCCGGCCCAGAAGGGGAATTTCCAGATCGCGCCGAGGCCGATGGCGGAGCCGGCGCTAGCCAAGATGAATCCCAAACGGGAACTCCATTCGGAGGAAGTCGTAGCCATAAAAAATTCTCTTTCGTTATTCGTAGTGGACTCCGGCGAGGGGTAGACCGCGCGGCGGGAAGAAGGGCGCATTTGTTGCCGAGGGTTTCAGGGTGAAAGCAATCCGTACGCCGCCTGTCCCGGCGCAACTCGCCGAGGAGAAGAAAAAAGGGCTTCGCGTTCGTACGGCGAAACCCGCAGGTCGGGTCTGCGGAGACCGTGACCTTCATTTCATTCTATCCGTCGGGTTTTCGGCAATGGCTTCGGGGAGGAGGGAGAAGGTGAATATTTGGCAAAGTTATGCTTCATCGCTATTGAACTAAGGTGTTCCTCCTAGCGTAATGTCTTAGTGACTGTAGCGTCGGAGATGCATTTGGCAACATTCCTGGATCCGCAAAAAACATTGTTTTGGGAAAAAAGGGCTAGGATGAAGAGGACGGGAGCGCTCTTTGGCGGGCGTTCCCATTCATGCAATCTTCAGAAGGAATGTCAAGATGCGACGCACCGCCCTGCCGATTCTTCTTTTCTCTCTTGCCGTGCCGCTTACGCTCCACGCCGCGCCGCAGCTGCAGCCGCAGGGCGTTGTCGTGACGCTTTCGGGCGAGGCTACGAAAACGGTGGCGAACGACGAAGCCCTCATCACCTTCACGGTCGAGCGCCGCGCGGCGACGCCCGAAGCCGTGACCGAGGAAGTGGTGACCGCCGGCAACAAGGGACTTGCGGCGCTCGCAAAGTGGGACAAGAACACGGTCGTCGTCGAGACGTCGGACTTCTCCACCTGGCCCGTCTACACGCGCGCCCGCGAGGGCGAAGCCTCCATGATCGGCGGCTGGAGCGCCCGGCAGACGATCCGCGTCACCGTGCGCGACGTCGCGAAGGTGAGCGACGTCATGAAGGGCGCGGCCGAGACGATGCAGTACGACGGCATCACCTTCCGCGTGTCGGAGGCGTCGAAAAAGGCGGCCGAAACGGAACTTCTGGACGCGGCTCTGAACGACGCCAAGCGCCGCGCGGGCGTCGTCGCGAAGAACTTTGCGCTCGCCGACGACGCGTGTCAGGTGATTTCGCTCACGGTCGGCGACGCGCCGAACGCCCCGATCCGCTACTTTGCCGCTCCGCGCGTTGCGAACGACGCCGTCATGATGAAGAGCGCTGCCGTCGCTCCGGCCGTTTCGGCGGGCGAGAGCACGCTCACGATGCGCGTCGGCATGGAGGTGCGCATTCTTCCGAAATAAGCGGAAGGCGCAAAGTTAACCTTTTTTCGAAGCCTTCGGTCACTCGCCGAAGGCTTCTTCGCGCCTGCGCCGAACGTTGGGGCCGAGGAGCGCGGCCAGCAGCGCAAGGGTCGCCGCGAGCGCCGCGGCGCTTGCGGGCGACGTGAGAAAGACCGTGAAGTCGCCGTGCGAGAGCAAAAGGGCGCGGCGAAGATGTTCTTCAAAGAGCGGTCCGAGCAGAAAGCCGAGCAGAAAGGGGGCTCCCTCGCAGCCCGTTTTTGCAAAGAAGAGGCCGATGAGACCGAAGACCGCGAGCGTGAGAACGTCGCAGGCCTCGAGCGAGAGACTCAGAACGCCCGCCGCACAGAAGAGAAGAATCGCGGGGAAGAGGAGCCGATAGGGAATTCGGAGAAGCGACGCCCAGAGACCGGCGAGCGGCAGGTTGAGAAAGAGAAGGAGCACGTTTCCGATCCACATCGACGCGACGAGGCCCCAGAAGAGATCGGGGTGGTCGGTAAGAAAAGCCGGTCCCGGCGCCATGTCGTGGAGCATGAGGGCCCCCGCCATCATCGCCATGACGGCGTTCGGGGGAATGCCGAGGGTGAGAAGCGGAATGAAGCTCGTCTGCGCGCCCGCGTTGTTGGCGGCTTCCGGACCCGCGACGCCGCGAAGGTTCCCTTCGCCCACGGGCACTTCGCCGGTGCCGCGGGGGAATTTCTTCTCGAGCGTGTAACTTGCAAAGGCCGAAAGGAGCGCTCCGCCTCCGGGCAGAGCTCCGAGCACGGTCCCGAGAACCGTGCCTCGAAGCGCTGCGCCCGCGACGGGGCGCAACTCTTCTTGGCGGGGACAAAGCGACCCGGTTCTGGGCGCGACGGTCCCGCGTCCTTCGGGGTGCGTTACGTTTACGATGATGTCGGCGACGCCGTAGATCCCCATGGAGAGAACCGCAAAGTCGAGCCCCTCTTGCAGCGACAGACTTCCGAAGGTGTAGCGAAGCGCCCCCGTCTGCAGGTCCGTGCCGACGAGGCCCGCAAGAAGTCCGGCGAGCGTCATCGCGAAGGCTCGAAGCAGACTCCCCTGGGCGAGCACCATGGCGCCCGTGAGGCCGAGGATCATGAGGGCGCAGTAGTCGGCGGGGCCGAGCAGAAAGGCGGCTTCGGCCAAAAGCGGCGCAAAGAAGGCGAGTGCGGCGGTGGCGAGCGTGCCTCCGAGAAAACTCGCGGCTGCGGCGGTGGACAAAGCCGTCGCGGCGCGGCCCGCCCGCGCGAGTCGGTGTCCGTCGAGACAGGTGACGACGGCGCTCGCCTCGCCCGGAAGGTTCAGAAGAATCGCCGTGGTGCTCCCTCCGTACTGAGCGCCGTAGTAGATCCCCGCGAGCATGATGACGGCGCTCGCGGGTTCGAGCGCGTAGGTGAAGGGAAGGAGCATGGCGATCGTCGCCACGGGACCAAGTCCGGGCAGCACGCCCACGAGTGTGCCGAAGAGGACGCCCGCCGCGGCGTAGCCGAGGTTCGCAACCGTGAGGGCCGTCGAAAAGCCGAGAGCGAGAGACTCAAGCACGACCGCCTCCCGCAAAGAAGTCCGTAAGGCCCTCGCTCAAAAGGGGAACGGGCATCTCCAGCCACCCGATGAAGAGGAGTCCCGAAAGCGCAGTGAGGACGAGCGCGAGAAGGAGGGCTTCGCCTACGCGTCCGTCGCCCGCGGCGAGCCGTCCGACGAAGACGAGCACGAAGCTTGCGGGAAGAAAACCGAGGGGCTCTAGGAGAAAGGCGAAGAGAAGGAGCGCCGTGAGAAGAAGCAGGGGCGCTCCTGGGGAAAACGACTCGCCCTTCGCGCGAAGGCCGCCCCGAAGCAGCCCGCGAAGAAGGAGAAGCGCCCCCGTGAGCGTCAGAAGCGTCGAGACGACGGCGGGAAAGAAGCCCGGCCCCATGGCGCCGAGACTCCCGAATTCGAGGTCCGCCGCGCCGGCAAGGCCGAGGAGCCCGAGCGCGGTGAAAAAGAGTCCCGCAAAAAAGTCCTTGCGGGCTTCGGTTCTTGCCGTCATTCGACTTTGGCCCCGGAAAAACGCACGATTTCGGCGTATTTTTCGGATTCCCGTTCGATGAAGCGTGCGAAGTCTTCGCCCTCGAGATCGGCGACTTCGGCGCCGGTCTTCTCTATTCGGGCGCGAAGCGCCTCGTCCGCAAGCACCGTGCGAAGGCGCTCCGTCCACAAGGCCGCGTCTTCGTCCGACAGGGCGGCATTTCCGAGAATGCCGTACCAGGTTCCGATGTCGAATGCCTCTCGCGTGATTTCTGCGACCGTGGGGGTGTCGGGGAGATGCGGGGATCGCTTGGGCGACGCGACGGCGAGCGCCGTCAGCTGGCCCGCGAGAATCGGTGCGAGGGCGTTTTGCAGGTTGTCGAAGAGAAAGACCGTGCGGCCCGAAAGGAGCGAATGCTGCGCGGGACCCGCCCCTTGGAAGGGTACGTGCAGAAGATCGAGCCCGAAAGTCTTGGCAAGAAGAACGGAAGCCATGTGCGCGCCCGAACCGATGCCCCCCGTCGCGTAGGGAATCGCCTTTTGGGTTTCGGCCCAGTCGAGAAAACTCCGGAAGTCCCGTACGCCCGTTTCCTTCAGAAAATCCGGACGCACGACGAGGACGTTCGGCATCGAGGCGACGAGGCGAAGCGGTCGAAAGTCTTGCTTCACGTCGTAGCCCGTGTCGGCAAAGAGGTGCGGATTCACGGCGAGCGTCGCGACGCTTCCGACGACAAACTGCAGGTCGCGTCCTTTGGCGCGGGCTACGCGGCGCATTCCGATCGTTCCGCCCGCACCGGGACGGTTTTCGACAAGGGCCTTCTCAAACTTCGTTCCCACGGCGTCGGCGATGAGCCGCGTCGTAAGGTCGAGCGGACCGCCCGCGGGGTGCGGCACGACGAAACGCACGCGCGGACGCGCGGCGAGTGCGGGTAGAGGAAGAAGAGAGAGCGCACCGAGCGCCAGAATGCCGCGACGGGAAAGCATGACCGAGTCTCGAAAAGAGGGGAAACGTTCATTATAAGGGTGGACGCGACGGGGCTCTTGCGCTCCACGCCGCCGCGAAGTAGGATGAGCGGATTCGATTGCAAGGAGGTCGATATGACCGATACGAAACAAGCCTGGCCTTTCGCGCGCGTGACGGCGCACCGCGGTGCGGGCACGATGGCCCCCGAAAACACGCTCGAAGGCTTCCGTGCGGGCCTTCGCTGGGGATTCCGCGCCTTTGAAACCGACGCGATGCTCGCCAAGGACGGCGTGCCCGTCCTGATGCACGACGAAAAGTTCGGACGCACGATTCTGCACGACGACCGCAGCGTCCCGGAGCTCACGTCGCTCGAAGTCCGCGCGCTCGACGCGGGGAGCTGGTACGGTCCGCAGTACTGCGGCGTTGCGCCCGCCGGGTTCGAGCAGGCCGTGCGCTGGTGCCGCGCCAACGGCGTTTGGCTCAACATTGAAATCAAGCCCGCCAAGGGGCATGAACTGGAAACGGGCCGCGTGGTGGGCGCCTTGACGAAGGAACTCTACGCCGATGTCGTGCGCCCCGAAGGCGACCGCATGGGAAACGTCTCGGCCGCGGCGCCGCTCTTTTCGTCCTTTAAGCGCGACGCGCTTCGCGGCGCGTTGGAAACCGCGCCCGACATTCCGCGCGGATTCCTCTGCGACGAAATTCCCGGGGACTGGCGCGAGGTTCTGAAGGAACTTCGCTGCGTGGCGCTTCACTGCAACCACCGCCGCATCACGAAGGAGTTCGTCGAGGAAGTCAAGAACCTCGGCTACTGGATGTTCTGCTACACGGTGAACGATCCTGCGCGGGCTCAGGAGATTCTGCGCTGGGGCGTCGACGGCTTCTGCACCGATCGGCTCGATCTCGTTCGCCCCTACCTCTGACGCTTCGACGGTCGTCCGACAACGACGAAGGGGACGCCGCCCGAGTCATTGACGGCTTTGGGAGCGCCCCCTTTTTTGTGTCCGTTTGAGCGGGCGGCGACCCGATGGCCGACGATTTCTTCGTCGCAGGTCCCGTATGCGACGGGATTGAAGTTCCGGACATTTCTCTCTTCTTTCCGCTTTTCCTGACGCGGACGATCCGATAAGGAAAGGGCGCCGCGAAGGATTCGGCGCCCTTGGGGATTCGGTCAGTGGTGCGGATCGTGGGGATTGTCGACGCGGTGGGCCGCAAGCCACGCGCCTTCGTCCGTGATCGGACGCATTCTCTTGAGGCGCATGCGCTCTTCAAAGAGGCGGCGAAGATCGTAGTTGCCGGTTTCTTCTCCGTGCTGCGCGGGTTGGGCGCCTTCGCGCTTGTTGTTTTCGATGCCGAGCGAATGGAGTTCGGCCAACTGCGTGATCATGATCGTGCCGCGGTCGTTGTCGGCCGTGCCCGAAACGATCGCGCGAAGCGCCTCGGGATCGAAGATGCGGACGTGCTTCTGATTGACCTCGATGCAGCCGTCGTGATGAAAGCGCGAGAGAACGCGGCTCACGGTTTCAAGCTTGAGCCCGAGGTAGGAACCGATTTCGGCGCGCGTCATGCGCAGCACGAATTCGCTGCGCGAATAGCCGCGCTCTTCAAAGCGATGCGCAAGCGTGAGAAGGAACGCGGCGAGACGCTCTTCGGCGTGCATGGAGCCCAGAAGAAGCATGACGCCGTGCTGACGCACGATTTCGTGCGAGAGAATTTTGTGAAAGTGCAGTCCCATGGCGGGCACCTGCATGCTCATCGCTTGGATGCGCTCGTAGGGAATGACGCACACGTCCGTGTCTTCGAGACAGGTCACGTCGCAGGAATGCACGCCGTTGGCGATGCCGTCCATCCCGATCCATTCGCCCGCCATGAAGAAGTTCGTCACCTGTTCGCGCCCGTCCGAAGACATGACGGTGCCCTTGAGAAAGCCGAGCCGCACGGCGTAGAGCGCCTGAAAGCGGTCGCCCGCGTGATAGAGCACTTCGCCGCGCTTGACGCGGCGGCGCGTGACGACGAGATCGTCGAGCGCTTCGACGTCGCGAAGGGAAAGACCGCTCGGAAGACAGGATTCTTTCAGGTTGCAGTTCGAACAGGCAACCCGGAGGGAAGACATGTTGACGACGTTCATTTTCTTTGGAAGTTGGGGGCTCAGAATCAGGGGAGCGGCGACTCGGCGAGAGCGCTTTTCCGAATAATGTCCGTGTAATCTTCCGCCGATACAATGGCCGGAAACGCAAAGACGGGGCGGACGCCCGACTTTCGTCGGGCGACACGGTTTTGTTTTGATTTCATTGATCGGAATCAACGATTTCCGCCTTGCGAATTATCATATCAAGAAAACAGGCTTTCTAGTCAAGGAACCCACTATGACGAACCCCGAAACGAGCGGCGTGGAACTGCCCGAAATGGATTTGCTGCGCAAATTTGATGTGCCTGCGCCTCGATACACCTCCTACCCGACGGCCGACCGCTTCCACGCTGGCTTCGGGGTCGAAGACTACAAGCGTGCGCTCGCGGGCCGCAAGGACGAAAAGGAGCCCGCCGATCTTTCGCTCTACGTGCACGTTCCCTTCTGCAACGACGTCTGCTATTACTGCGGCTGCAACAAGATCGTGACGCGCGATCATTCGAAGAGCGCCGAGTACATCGAAACGATCGGCAAGGAAGCCGAGCTCGTGAAGGAAGTCATCACGGGCAGCATGGAATTGAAGCAGCTCCACTTCGGCGGCGGCACCCCCACCTATCTTACGAACGACGAGTTCGCGCACATGATGGAGGTGATCACGAAGGTCTTCCCGCTCGCCGAGAAGGGGGAATTCTCGATCGAAGTCGACCCGCGCACCTGTCCTCCGGAAAAGGTGGCGATGCTGCGAAAGGTTGGGCTCAACCGCATGTCCTGCGGCGTACAGGACTTCAACGCCGACGTCCAGAAGGCGATCAACCGCATTCAGCCCTTCGAAATGACGAAGGCGACGATCGACGCCGCCCGCGCCGAAGGCTTCGAGTCCGTCAACATGGACTTGATCTACGGTTTGCCCAAGCAGACGCGCGCGACGTTTGCGGAAACGATCGACAAGGTGCTCGAGCTCTCGCCCGACCGAATCGCGCTCTACCATTACGCGCACCTGCCGAACCACTTCAAGGCCCAGCGCCGAATCCTTCCCGCGGACCTTCCCGACACGGTCGAAAAGGTGAACATCATGTTTGACGCCATCAAGCGCCTCACCGCCAACGGCTATCGCTACATCGGGATGGACCATTTCGCCAAGGAAACGGACGAACTCTCGATCGCGCAGAAGAACGGTACGCTGCAGCGCAACTTCCAGGGCTACTCCACGATGGCCGACTGCGACATGGTCGCCCTCGGTGTCTCGAGCATCTCGAAGATCGGCAATGCCTACGCCTGCAATCCGCGTGAACTCGACGACTACTACGCCGCCATCCGCGAGGGGCGCCTGGCGACGAACCGCGGGTATCTCCTCAACGAAGACGACGCGATGCGCCGCTACGTGATCATGCAGATCATGTGCAACTTCGAACTCGACTTCAAGGACGTGGAAGACCGCTTCGGCATCGTCTTCAAGGACGTCTTCGCCTATGAACTCGGCAAGATGAAGCCGTACGTGCGTCACGAACTCGTCGAACTCACGCCCGAACGCCTCGTCGTGAGCGCCAAGGGCAAGATCTTCGTGCGCGCCGTGGCGATGCACTTTGACCGCTATCTGCGCGAATCCACCCGTGCGGGCGGATACTCCCGCATCGCGTAAGAAGAAGGCGCTTCTCAAATGGCAAAAAGGGTGGCGGCCGCGGGTCGGCACCCTTTTTTGTGACGTGCAGGCCGAGGAGGAACCGATAACGATTACTCTTCTTGCTAGTTCCGACGATTTTGACGTTCGGAGGACTTTTCTTTCAGCGATTCGATGAGAAGACCGACCTCGGGTTTGGCTCGAAGCGTCTCTTCCCGAACGCAAAGCTTGAGTTCCCGAAGAGACCAGGTTTCGTCGAGTTCGAGCATGGCGCCCGAGAAATCGGCGGGTACGCAGCCCGCCGGCTGAATGGTGAAGCCCACGCCCGTCGTCACTAGGAGACGGGCGGTGGCGTAAAAACCTACGCGCATGCGAATGCGCGGGGTGAGTCCGGCTTCGGCCGCTTTTTCCTCTACGACTCTTTCGAGTGCAAAGTCTGAAGTGAGTCCGATGTACTCGTACTCAAGCGCTTCGATAAAGCGGACGGGACGGTGCAATTTCGTGAGCGGGTGGTCGATCGGACAAAGAATGGTCAGACGGTCCGTGTCGTAAGGGAAAAATCGAAGACCGGCAAAGTCGCCCGAAAAAGCCGTGACGCCTACGTCCGATTCGCCGAGGGCGACGTGCGCAAGCAGTTCGGATGCGCGCGAGAAATGCGTGAGTGTTACGGAAAGGGCCGGGTGCATCGTCATAAAACGTCCGATATCGCCCGGCAGAAAGCTCGCCAATGCATTGACGTTGGATGCGACGCGCAGCGTCGTTTGAGAGCGTCGAAAGCGTTCTGTGTCGGATACGAGCGCTTCGGCCTCAAGAATCATTTTCCGGGCGTGCCGAACGAAAACTTCTCCGGCCGGTGCGGTGCGCACGCCGTGCGAGCGGCGTTCGAAAAGACGCACGTCCAGGCGCGATTCCAGTTCGGCGAGCCGCGCGCTCGCGGAGCTTACGGCCAGGTGAACGGATCGTGCCGCTTCGCTGATGTTGCCGCATCGGTCGATTGCCAACACTAGCCTGAGGTCCTTGTCATCGAAGTGGAACATTGGTGTTATCCCGTGAATGTTTTCGTAATTTCCGAAAACAGGCTTCGGAGAATACCGCAGATTCGTGAAAGATTTTGGTCTGAATCTTCTTTAGTCTAAGGGGCAAATGAGAGAAAGCTGATTTTTCTCTCATGCTAAGTCTTTTCGATTTTTTGGGAAAGAGAAAAAAGGAGATGCTCATGAAACTAATCCGACTGTCGGGACTTGCTCTGGCGATGCTTCCTCTGTGTGTGATTGGCGTGGAGGGAGTGGAGGCCGCACCGGTCGATTCGGCTGTGGTGCAAAAGGCCCCGTACCTGCAGACGATTCGTTGGGATGCGGAATTCGACGTCGTGGTGGCGGGATATGGTTTTGCCGGCGGTTCGGCGGCGATTGCCGCCGCGGATGCGGGCGCCAAGGTTCTGCTTCTTGAGAAAGCGCCCAAGGGACAAGAAGGCGGGAACAGCCGCTACGCCGCTCAACAAGCCATGTGGATTGACGACACGAAGGCGAGTGACGAAGAAATTCTTCGCTACTTCCAGTCGATGCGCGGAAAGAGCACGAATCCGAGCGACGAAGTCTACAAGGTCTTCATCGCCGAGGCGAAAAAGCAGGTGGACTATTTGAAGTTTCTCGGTGCCGAAAATCCGCACAAAGGCTACTACGCAGAATATCCGGAGTATCCGGGGGCCGCAGCGATCGGTTTGACGATCGTGAAGGCGCCGGGCGGTGACGGTCGTCTTTACGGTCTGATTCAGCAAAACGTTGCCAAGCGTGCCGACCATATCGAGGTTTGGTACGAAGCGCCCGCCGTGAAGCTTCTGCAGGACCGCGACACGGGCATCGTGCACGGCGTCGTGGCCACCGTGGAAGGAAAGTCCGTCAACATTCGCGCGAAAAACGGCGTCGTTCTTGCCACGGGCGGGTACGAAAACAATCCCGACATGTTCCGAAACTTCGCCAACACGTCCGTTGCCTACGCTAAAGGGGCTCGATTCAATACGGGAGACGGCATCGTCATGGCGATGGATGTCGACGCGCGCATGGTGAATCTTGCGAATAACAACGGACCCGACCCCAACGTGCTCAATCCCGAAACGGGGATTTCGTTCGGCTACATGACGGCTGGATCGAAGGATTCGTCCTGGGGCGGCCCTGCCTTCACGCGCTACAACGTAATCATGGTGGGTGCGGACGGCAAGCGTTTCTGGAACGAGACCGAGAAGACCAAGCATGGTCGCATCCACTATCACAACGACTATCGGCATCTGCAGATGCCCGACCCCGCCTATATGATTTTTGACGACGAAGCCCGCACGGCCTCGCGTATTTATGGCTCCTGGAGCGAGGGTGCGGTCAAGGAAATCGAGGCGGGTCTCGTGAAGAAAGCCGAAACAGTGGAAGAACTCGCAAAGCTCATCGGGGTGGATCCTGCGGGGCTGGCAAAACAGATCGATCGTTACAATGCGTTCTGCCGGAACGGCGTGGATGAAGAGTTCGGTCGTCCCGCCAAATTCCTCAAACCTCTCCTCAAAGCGCCCTTCTATGCGGTTGAAGTGGTGCCGACCTACACGAATACGCAGGGCGGACCCGAAAAGGACGAGACGGCAGCGGTGCTGCACCGAGACGGCAGTCGTATTCCTCATCTCTTCAGTGCGGGCGAACTCGGGTCGATCTTCTCGAACAAGTACAACGGTACGGGCAACATCGGCGAGTCGCTTATTTTTGGTCGGATCGCCGGTGCTTCGGCCGCCAAGATAAAGAGCGACGTGACGCAGGAAAGCGTTCTGAAGGGACCGGCTTTCCGTCCCGCTTCTCTCAAGACGAACGCGCCTTCGATTCGTTCGGGGGAAAAGGTTGGACGCGCCCGCGGCATGGGCGGCGACGTGGTGCTCGGCGTGACGATGAAGGACGGCCGCATTTCGGCCGTGCGCGTAATCGAAGCGAACGAGACGCCGGGAATCGGGACGAAGGCTCTCGAAAAACTTCCCGACGAAGCCGTGCGCACGAACGGGCAGGTGGATACGGTTTCGGGCGCGACGGTGACGAGCGACGCCTTCCGTTCCGCCTTGAAGGATGCACTCCGTTGATTGCTCTTTGATCTGAGCAAGCGGGTCCGATCCCCCTCAGGGGGGTGTTCGGACCCGTTTTTGTTTCTGAGGTCCGCGCGGGCCGTTTTTTCTCGAATCGCCACCCCATCGCGGGCGGATGCTCCTAAAATAACAAACTTTAGGTCCGCCTTTTCGTGGTGGAACGTCATCCGCCGAGGTCCCTGCCGGGCCCCGACGGATGACTCGGAGATTCGGCCCCGACCCCACCGGTGCGAAGCCCCTTCTTCGCTTCTCGCAGGCCGAGTCCAAACCAAAGGATTTATTTCATGAAAGTTGCAGACATTCGACGCACCTTCCTTGAGTTCTACAAGAGCAAGGGGCACACGATCGTCCACTCGAGCCCGGTGGTGCCGGGCAACGACCCGACGCTTCTCTTCACGAACGCCGGGATGAACCAGTTCAAGGACGTCTTCCTCGGATTCGACAAGCGTCCCTACACCCGCGCCACGACCTCGCAGAAGTGCATCCGCGCGGGCGGCAAGCACAATGACCTCGACAACGTCGGTTACACCGCGCGTCACCACACGTTCTTCGAAATGCTCGGGAACTTCTCGTTCGGCGACTATTTCAAGCGCGAGGCGATCGGTTACGCCTGGGAGCTTCTCACGCAGTACTTCCACCTGCCGCCCGAAAAGCTCTGGGTGACGGTCTACGCCGAAGACGACGAAGCCTATGACATCTGGAACAAGGAAGTGGGCGTGCCGGCCGAACGCATCGTGCGCATCGGCGACAACAAGGGCGCGCGCTACATGTCCGACAACTTCTGGATGATGGGCGACACGGGTCCCTGCGGTCCGTGCTCGGAAATCTTTTACGACCACGGCGAAGAAGTGCAGGGCGGTCCTCCGGGGAGCCCCGACGAAGACGGCGACCGCTACATCGAAATCTGGAACCTTGTCTTCATGCAGTTCTACCGCGACGAAAAGGGCGTGATGCACAAGCTTCCGAAGCCCTCGATCGACACGGGCATGGGGCTCGAACGCATCGCCGCGGTTCTGCAGGGCGTTCACACGAACTACGACATCGACCTCTTCCGGAACCTTCTCGCCGCCGCCAAGGCCGCGGTGCAGAGCGTCTCGGAAATCCCGGTCGAAGACGGCACGCCCTCCCTCAAGGTGATCGCCGACCACATCCGCGCCTGCGCCTTCTCGGTGGCCGACGGCATCGTTCCGGGCAACGAAGGCCGCGCCTACGTACTTCGCCGCATCTGCCGCCGCGCCATTCGACACGGCTACAAGCTCGGCGCCCGCGCGCCCTTCTTCTATAAGCTCGTCGACGCGCTCGTCGACGAAATGGGCGAAGCCTATCCCGAACTCAAGAACCCGCGCATCGCGCAGGTGATCGAAGACGAAGAACGCCGCTTCTTCCAGACGATCTCGAAGGGCATGGAAATCCTCGAAGAGGCCATCGCCAAGACCGAAGACGGCGTGCTCGACGGCGAAGTGGTCTTCAAGCTCCACGACACCTACGGCTTCCCCGCCGACCTCACGGGCGACGTCTGCCGCGAGCGCGGTCTCAAGATCGACCTGCAGGGCTTTGAAGACGCGATGGAGCGCCAACGCGCCGCCGCGCGCGCTTCGGCCAAGTTCAAGATGGCCGCGGGTCTCACCTACGAAGGCGCCGCCACGACCTTCACGGGCTACGACACCCTCAAGGAAGAGGGCGCCAAGGTCCTCGCCGTCTATGTTGGCGGTGAAGAAAAGGGCGAAGCCCAGGCCGGCGAAGACTGCGTCGTCGTCTTCGACAAGACCCCCTTCTACGCCGAATCGGGCGGTCAGGTGGGCGACACGGGCGAATGCCGCAACGACACGTCGCTTCTGTGCGTTCTCGACACCTTCAAGGTGAAGGCCGACGTCTCCGGTCAGCACTGCCACGTCGCGGAAGGCTCCGTCAAGACGGGCGACGTCTTCACGCTTTCCGTCAACGAAGACCGCCGCCGCGCCATCATGCGCAACCACTCGGTCACGCACCTCATGCACAAGGCCCTGCGCAAGGTCTTGGGCGACCACGTCGCGCAGAAGGGCTCGCTCGTTTCGTCCGAATCGACGCGCTTTGACTTCTCGCATCCGCATCCGCTTACGGCCGCCGAAATCCGCCGCGTGGAAAACCTCGTCAACGGGGAAATCCTTGCGAACACGGAAACGACCGCCCGCGTCATGCCGATCGACGAAGCCAAGGAAACGGGCGCCGTCATGCTCTTCGGTGAAAAGTACGGCGAGGTCGTGCGCGTCCTCAACATCGGCACGTCCTGCGAATTCTGCGGCGGCACGCACGTCGCGCGCACGGGCGACATCGGTTCCTTCAAGATCGTGAGCGAAAGCGGCATCGCCGCGGGCGTTCGCCGCATCGAAGCCGTCACGGGCATGAACGCCGTGCGCGCGATGCAGGAAAACGCCAAGCTCCTCTCCGACTGCGCCGCCCGCTTCAAGGCCCCCGTCTCTGAACTGCCGACGAAGATCGACGATCTCATGGACACCATGAAGACGATGGAAAAGGCTCTGGAGCAGTTGAAGAGCCGCGTCGCCGCCCGCATGGGCGACACGCTCATCGAACAGGCCGTCGACGTCGCGGGCGTGAAGCTTCTCGCCGCCCGCATGGACGGCGCCGACGCGAAGGCCCTTCGCGAAACGATGGACAAGATCAAGGACAAGCTCGGCAGCGCCGTGGCGATCCTCGCTTCGGTCAACGCCGACGGCCGCGTGCAGCTGTGCGCGGGCGTCACGAAGGATCTCACCGGCATCGTCAAGGCGGGCGAGCTCGTCAACTTTGCGGCGGCCCAGGTGGGCGGCAAGGGCGGCGGCAAGCCCGACCTGGCCATGGCGGGCGGCAGCGACGCCTCCAAGGTCGACGAAATGCTCGCGAGCGTGCGCGTCTGGGTGGCGGGGAAGCTCTGATGACGACCGGCGTCACGGAACTTTCTCTGCCGGATCTCGTCTGTCCGATGCCGGTCCTCAAGGCCAAAAAGGCACTGGCCGGACTCGGGCCGGGCGCGCTCCTTCGGGTGCGCTCGACCGACCGGCACAGCCTTGCGGACCTGCGGGATTTCTGCGCGCAGACGGGGCACGCTTTGGTGGAACAAAGCGAATCCGACGAAGGAGGGCGCCACTGGTTCGTGACGCTCATCCGACGCAGAGACTGACGGACGACATCCTTCGCTTTCGGCGGACCGCTTCCTTTTCGGGGGGCGGTCCGCTTTCTTTGGAACGGCGCCTGAGGAGCGCGCACAGAAGGAAAGAGAGGCGAAAACGGCCGCTTTGCCGGGAGGATCCCCGCAAAAAGAGCGGTAAGGTTGGCGCAATTTTTGCGTGATATAAACCGTTTCCATGGAGGTTCCAAGCAACCTCAAGAAACCATTCGTACCCCACAAAAGAAGACAGGTAACCACAAAATGATCAAGACTTCGATTGCCGCCGCCCTCGCCCTTGCTCTCGCCGCGGGCTCCGCCATGGCCGAATTCAAGGACTTCACGGTCAACGGCGAACTCGTGACCAAGGCTCAGCAGGAAGCCGTCGCCACGGAAGTGCTCGCCAATTCGGGGAATCCCCATCAGGCCATGATGGACAGCTCCATTGAAGAGCAGGTCAAGGACATGATCATCGAAACGAAGGTCATGGGCCGCTATGCCCGCCAGAAGGGTCTTGACAAGGATCCGGCCGTTCAGGAACAGATCGCCCGCGCCACCGACATGATCCTCATGCAGCAGGCCGTCAACAATTTCCTGAAGGAAAATCCCGTCAAGGAAGAAACGATCAAGGCCGAATACGACAAGGAAGCCCAGCGTTGGGGCGACACGGAAGTCCGCGTCCGCCACATTCTCGTGAAGACGGAAGCCGAAGCCAAGGATCTGATCGATCAGATCAACAAGGGCGCCTCCTTTGCGAAGCTCGCCGCGGAAAAGACCCTTGACGAAGGGTCCAAGGACGTCGGCGGCATCCTCGACTGGCAGTCTCCCTCCGTCTACACGGGCGGTCTGAGCACGGCCATTGCCGGCCTCAAGAAGGGCGAAATGGCCAAGACGCCGGTGCAGAGCCCGGCCGGCTACCATGTCGTCAAGGTGGAAGACACCCGCAAGGCCCAGCTCTTCCCGAAGTATGAAGACCGCAAGATGGAACTGCGCCACATCCTCATGCAGCGCCACGTCAAGGCCTTCATTCACGAACAGGTCCTCGGCGCCGACATCAAGGACGCCAAGTAATCGTCCGGCTTCAGACGGGAGGGTGCCCGGCACCCTCCGGAACGACTTACGGACAGGAAGCGCCGCTCTCGAAATTCTTTCGGGCGGCGCTTTTCGAATGTACTGATCCGAAAGAAGTCGTTTTTGGGAGGCTTCTCCCCTCGGGAGAAGCAACTGCAACCATCGGGAGGAAATCTCCGTGACTGCCGAAATCGGTCATTTCGCTTTGATCCTCGCGCTCGTCGTGAGTGCCCTCGGCGCCTTTCTGCCTCTGGCGGGCGCCGCCTGGGACATCCGCGGCTGGATGCGCACGGGTTCGGCGAGCGCCTTCATTCTCGCGCTCTGCGCCACGGTGGCGATCGGTTCGCTCGCCTACGGCTTCGTGACGAGCGACTTTACGATCCTGAACGTCGCGCGCAACAGCAATTCGGCGCTGCCTTGGTACTACAAACTCGCCGCTGTCTGGGGCTCGCACGAGGGCTCGATCCTCTTTTGGGTGACGACGCTCTGCTGGTGGATGTTCGCCGTGGCGCTCTCGGCGCGGCGTCTCCCCGAAAAGGTGCTCGCGCGCATTTTGGGGACGCTCTCGATCATTGCCTTCGGGCTCTTCCTTTTCATTCTGCTCACATCGAATCCCTTCCTGCGGCTTTTCCCGGAAGCGGCCGAAGGGGCGGACCTCAATCCGCTCCTGCAGGACCCGGGGATGATCTTCCATCCGCCGCTTCTTTATCTCGGGTACGTGGGCTTTGCGGTTCCCTTCGCCTTCGCGGTGGCGGCCCTCATGGGCGGACGTCTCGACGTCGCCTGGGCGCGCTGGATGCGTCCCTGGACGACGGCGAGCTGGGTGCTCCTGACGCTCGGCATCAGCCTCGGCTCCTACTGGTCCTACTACGAACTCGGCTGGGGCGGCTGGTGGGCCTGGGATCCGGTGGAAAATTCGTCGCTGATGCCGTGGCTCACGGGGACCGCTCTTATGCACTCGCTCGCCGTCACCGAAAAACGAGGTCTTTTCAAGATCTGGACGGTGTTCCTCGCGATCCTCACCTTCTCGCTCTCGCTTCTCGGGACCTTTCTCGTGCGCTCGGGGGTGCTCACTTCGGTGCACGCCTTTGCGAGCGATCCGCAGCGCGGGATCTTCATTCTCGTCTTCCTCGTCCTCGTGATCGGGTTCTCCTTCCTGCTCTTCGCCTGGCGCGGGACGTCGGTCGGACAGACGGGCAGCTACTCTTGGCTCTCTCGCGAGAGCGCGCTCCTTTCGAACAACGTGATTCTTCTCGTCGCGATGGGTTCGATCCTGTTGGGCACGCTCTATCCGCTCTTCATCGATGCGCTCAACGGCTCGAAGATCTCGGTGGGAGCGCCTTACTTTGACGCGGTCTTCGGCTGGATCATGATCCCGATGGGCTTGCTGCTTGCGCCGGGGGCGCTCGCGAACTGGAAAACGCAAAAGAGCGGTTCGCTCGTGCGCGAACTCGCTCTGCCCTTCGGTATCGCGCTCGTCGCGTCCGTGGCCATTCCCTTCCTCATGGGCGAATGGAAGTGGCCCGCGGCCGTCGGAACATTCCTCGCCGTCTGGATTTTGACGGGGGCCGTCGCCGCCTGGTGGCGCCGTGCCGTCGTGGCGCATCGTCAGGGCCGCTCGACCCTGAAGGAATCGCTCCCCTGGTGGGGCATGCAGATTGCGCACGTCGGCGTCGCAATGACGATTTTCGGCGCCGTGATGGTGAGTTGCTATCAAGTCGAGCGTAACGTCACGATGTACCCGGGCGACGTCGTCACGGTGCGCGACGTGACCTTCCGCTACAACGGCTGGTCCGAAGAGCGCGGTCCCAACTACCAGGCGGCCGTGGGCTCGATCACGATCTTCGACGGCGATGCCAAGGAACTCGTGACGCTCGAGCCGGAAAAACGCAATTACGACAGCGTGGAAAACATGACGATGACGGAAGCTTCGATCCTGCACCGCTTCCACGAAGACCTTTACGTTTCCATGGCGACGCCGACCCCCGACGGCAACGGCTGGGTGATGCGCGCCTACGTGAAGCCCTTCGTTTTGTGGATCTGGATCGGCACCGTGCTCATGAGCGTGGGCGGACTTTTTGCGGCGGGAGACCGCCGCTACCGCAACGCTGGGCGCGAAGGAGGCAAGCATGCGTAAGACTCTCCCCCTCGTTTTGAGCCTCGTCCTTGCGGCGGGCCTCGCCGCGGGGTCCGCTTCGGCGGCCGACGCCGGCAATTCTCCGGCGAGCGCATCCGCCGCGTCGCCCGCTCCCGTGGGCACGATCGGCGGGATGACGCTCGGTGAAGCCCTATCGGCCGATCCCGCGACGCTTGAGGGCCTTCCCGCGGCGCCTCGTCAGGCGGCGCCCGCGGAATTCGATCCGCAGCAAAACCCGCGCGTCTACGAGATCAGCCGGCAGTTGCGGTGTCTCGTTTGTCAGAACGAAAACATCGCCGACTCGAATGCGGAGCTCGCGATCGACCTGCGCCGTGAAGTCGCCGCGCAGGTGAAGAGCGGCAAGACCGACGACGAGATCATCGACTTCATGGTCGAGCGCTATGGCGACTATGTTCTCTACAATCCGCCCTTCAAGGCGAAGACCTTTCTCCTCTGGTGCGGTCCGGCGATCTTCTTTCTCGTCGCCTTCTGGGCCGTGTGGCGTCTGAACCGCCGCCGCAAGGCCGAGTCGCGCGAGCGCCGCGCGGCGCTCTCCGAAGAGGCGTACGCGCAGGGGCTCGCGATCCTCAAGGGCGAACTCGTTTTCCGCGAGGGTGCCTTCCACCCCGTGAAGAAGGAGGCCTAAATGCTGCATTGGATCTTTATCGGCTGTGCGCTCGCACTCGTCCTCGTGACGATCCTGCTGCTCGCCCGTCGACTGTTGAAGAGCGACGCCGGAAACGAACGCGAATGGGCCCGCATCGAGGAAAACGTCGAGGCGCTTCGCTACGAGTACGACCGCGCGGTGGCCGCAAGGAAGGCCGGGCGCATGACGGACGAGGAATTCCGCGAGCGCGAAAGCGAACTTGTTTTGCGTACGCTCGACGAAACGGCGCTTCCCGACGAATCCGCCAGGGCGCAGAGCCGCACGCTCCTCATGGCGACCGTCGCGGCGATCGCCGTGATGGTGCCCGCCACGACGACCGGGCTCTACCTCTACTACGGGGACTATTCGTCGCTTGACCCGAAGGCGCAGGAACAGATCCGCGCCACGCGCGAAGCGATGCAGAGTCAGCGCAACATGTTCGAGACGGTGAAGCGTCTCGAGGCGGGGGTCGTCTCCCAACCCGACAACCTCGAGGCCTGGGAAATCCTCGCCGAGCACTACGCGCAGACGGGGAACCTCGCGCAGGCCGTGGTCGCTTACGAAAACGTCGTGCGTCTCAAGCCCGACAACGCGGTCGCCTACGGGGAACTCGCCGACATTCTCGTGGCGACGCAGGACGGGGACCTCTCCGGAAAGGTCGCCGAGTACGTCTTCAAGGCGCTTGAACTCGATCCCTATCAACTGAAGTCCCTCGTTTTGGGCGGGGCCGTCGCCTTTGATCAGGGCGACTACGCCAAGGCGGCGATTCTCTGGAACCGCTTCCGGCAGATGGTGCCGCCCGAAGACGAAATCTACGCGACGCTCACGTCCAACATCGAGATGGCGCTTCGAAACGGCAATCTCAAGGAAATTCCGAAGGATCCCGTACCACCGCCTCCGGCGGATCCCATGGGGATGATGGGTGCGGGCACGCCGATGGGCGGAAATCCCGAGGCGGGCGGCACGTCGCTCATGGGCGGGACGATGCCGAAACCCTGATCGACCAAGCGGAAGACCTCAAAAAAGGAGCTTCCGCTTTTTTCTTGGGGTTCGAACGACTGGGGGAACGAGCGTCGGCCGACTATACTGCAACCAATGCGAAGTGTATTCTTTCCCGAAAGGAGGAAATCATGACCACGTCTTCGAAAGAAATTGCTGCGTCCGTGCCCGCCGCCGAGAAAAAGCCGCGTGCGGCTCGCAAGGCGAAGGCGGTTCGTCCGAAGGTCGACCCTGTGCAAAACGGGGCGACCGTCAAGACGGAAGTGAGCGACGAAGCCTTTCTTGAGGCGTTTCGCGCCTATCTGCAGGAAGTCTTCCGTCAAAAGGGACAGAAGCTTGAGACCGAACAGCAGCTCGCCAAGCGCTTCGGCGTGACGCGCTACCGCATCCGCAAGGCCCTGCAGGAATTTGACCGCTCCGGGATGTTGAAGCGCGTCAAGCGCGCGGGATCGCTCGTCACGGACTTCGATCCGGTGAATCTTGCGGGCGACCTCCACTACCGCCTCACGGCCGGGTGCGGCGCGGACGAATTCACGGACGCACGGCTCTGGTTCCTCGAAGCGAGCGCCGAGCAGTGGGTCGAGCGCGTGACGCCCACGACGCTCACGCAACTGCAGGAAGTCGTCGACGGCGTCGCCCGGGCGGCAAACGAGCGGGAAGCCTCCGACAAACTGCGCGACTTCTGGACGAAGCTCGTCGCGACGTCGGGCAACCGCATCGTCGAAAGCGTGGCGGGCGCGCTCTTCGTGCCGCCCGAGTTGCCCGCCGGGACGGACGCGGCGCTCGTCGCAGAGCGGCTAGCGAAGATCGTAAATGCGCTTCGAAAGCGCGACGACGGCAAACTCAAGAAGGCTGTTTCGCGTTTCTTCCGCGATACGGGCGGAGAAATGCCGGCCGAGGAAGCGGCGACCGAAGAATAAGGTCGTCCGATTCGGCAACGCCCTGAAGATAGGCCCGAAAGAGCGGTGCGCCGCTCGGTCGGGCCTTCGGCTTTTTTTCTGTCTCAGGGACTCGGACGGTCGTAGTAACCCGAGAGCGTTTCGAAGCTGCGCATCGTGAGGCCCCGGAGTGCGTCGGGGAAGGCTCTATTGAGCGCAAGCGCGATGCGCCCGAGCTTCTCCTCCGTGAGGGCGTCGCATTTCTCCCAATGAAGTTCCGGCCGCCCCGCCGGATAGCGAAGGCGATAGCGAAGGCCCGCAGCCTCGGGGAGCGTCTCGAGGAAGGCTTCAACTTCGGCCACTGTTTCGAGCGCTTCGCGCGAGGGGGTGACGCCATAGGGAAAGCGCGTCAAAAGACAGGGCCTTGCCGCCTGATCGGGGGCGGGAAGACCGATTGCCGCGCCGATGCGGCGTATGTCGGCTTTCGAGAGACCTGCCTCGGCAAGGGGCGAGAGAACGCCCAATTCTTCGAGCGCTTTGCGGCCCGGACGAAAGACCGTGAGGTCGGAGGCGTTCGTGCCGTCGCAAAGAGGCAGACCGGGACGGTCTTGGGCGACTTTCCGCATGAGTTCCGTAAAGAGGGTCTTCTTGCAGACGTAGCAACGTGCCCGTCCCGCTCTGGCGAGATCGAGGACGCTCGGATCAAAGGGAACGACCGTGACGGAAAGCCCCGTTTCCCGGGCCCGATCGATCGCTCCCCGCGTCTCCGCGGGCGCGACGTGCGGGCCCCTTACGTGGTAGAGAAGGGGCGTGAGACCGGCTTTCTTCGCGCTGAAGGCGAGAAATCGGCTGTCGAGCCCTCCGGAATAGGCGACGGCGATCTCGCCCGACCTCGAGGCGCCGCGCAAAGCCCCGACGAGCGCGGCGGGAAGTTCCGCCGTCACGGTACGTCCTCGAAGCGGTAGGGGGTGCCGAGCGCAAAGAGGGCGCCGTTGGGGACGTTTTCGAAGTAGCGGTCGGTAAAGACCGTCGCGCGTTTCGTGATCGTCATGGCGGGCCAGCCGCCGAATTCGGCGCCGAGACCCTTGAGGACCGCAAGGCCCGTGGGGGTTACGGCTTCGCCGACGCCCGCCCAGGCGCGCACCGGAACGCCGTCGAGCATCGAAAAGAGCGCGGGCGCCGGATAGGGGATCGTCCCGTGGGCGCATTGGATCGAGCCGTCTCCGAGCGGAATGGGGCTCACGACGATACGTGCCGGGCGCAGAGTCGTCATCCACTCGGCGATGAGGCCTACGGCGAGCACGTTCGCCATGCGGCCCACTTCGTGAAAGTGAACGTGTTCGACGGGCATGCCGTGCACGCCGGCTTCCCCCTCGCTCAAAACTTTCCAGACGGCGGCCGCCCTTTGACGGGCTTCGTCGGAGAGGCGGCTGTCCGCATAGATCGCCATGATGTCGCCGGGCGTTCGGTGGGGGTGTTCGGGCTGGGTGAGGATCTTCGCCGTCACGCCCGCGATGTCGTTGACGTAGCGGTCTTCGAAGCGGATTTCCGCGGGGATCCCGGGGAAGAGCCGGCGCAGGAAGAGCGTGGCCGTGCCGCCCGACTGATCGGTGAGCGCCATGAGTCCGGCGAGAAAGCTTGCCGCGTTGAAGCCCGCGTGAATGCGGACGGTAAGGATGTCGCGGCCGAAAAGTGCGTTTTGATCCATGACGTTTTCCTTATCGGTTGAAGATGGCGCGAAGCGTACGGGCGGCGGCGCATGCGGCGCCGTAGCCGTTGTCGATGTTGAAGACGGCGACGCCGGGCGAGCACGAGGCGAGCATGCTGCGAAGCGCGGTCTTCCCTTCGTCGGCGATGCCGTAGCCCACCGATGTGGGGACGGCGAAGAGCGGCTTCATGGTGAGTCCGCCGAGTACGGTGGGAAGCGCCGCGTCGAGCCCCGCAACGGCGACGACCACGTCGCAGCGGTTGATGTCGGGAAGGGCCTTTTGGATGCGCCAGAGGCCGGCCACGCCGCAATCCTCGAAGAGACGGACGCTCCAGCCGAGATAGGTCAGGGTGCGCGCCACTTCGTGCGTGACGAAACCGTCGGCGGTGCCCGCCGAGACGACGGCGACGACGCCTTCGGGGTGCTTCGGAGTGGTGCGGTTCCAGGCCGTGCGCGAGAGCGCGTCGTAGTCGTAGGCGGCGCGCAGGTCGTCGGGGAGCGCCGCAAAGACGGATTCTTCGAGGCGCGTGAAGAGAATCGGCTTTTCCTCGGGGTCGGCGAAGCGACGAAAAAGTCCCTCGAGCGCGGCGCGGGGCTTGCCTGCGCAGAAGACGGCTTCGGGAAGGCCGATGCGGGTGTCGCGTTCGATGTCGAAACGAACGCCGGGCGTTTCTTCGGTCATGGTTGTTTCAGAATGCTCCGTATGCGTGGAGAAAATATACCGCAGGCATCCGTTTTCGAAAGGGTGCGGAAAGCAAGTCGATACGAGCGGGCAAAGGAGAGAGACAAGCGCTCAAAAAAACGGGAGGCCCAAGCCTCCCGTTTTCCCTCAGAGGGGATTCACGTCCTGTGATCAGGCCTTGGTGTGGACCTGTTCAAGGGGACCCTCGTCCGTGACGGCGGGCGCCACATAGGGGCGGCCCGGATAGATCACGGGTTCGTAGGCGACGGGGCGGACGAACTCGTCGCGGGTGTGCACCTGTTCGAGCCCCGTTTCCTCGGCCGCTTCCGTGCGCACGGCGTTGCGGCCGGGATAGACCACGGCTTCGTAGCGAACCGGCGTCACGAGTTCGGCGCGCGTTTCCACCTGTTCGAGGTGGGCCGCGGCGAGTCGTTCGGCGAGGTCGGCAAGAAGCGTCGACTTCGTGCGCACGACCGTGTCTGCAGAAGGCGCTTCTGCGACGACCGGCACTTCGGCGACGGCCTCGGGCTTCGTTTCGATCTGAACGAGAACCTCTTGGGCTTGCGCCGGAGCCGCGGACTTCGTTTCGACCTGAACGAGGACTTCTTCGGCTTGCGCCGCAGCCTCGGGCTTCGTTTCGACCTGAACAAGGACTTCCTCGGCTTCAGCGGGCGCCGCAGGCTTCGTTTCCACTTGAACGAGCGGTCCCTCGGCTTCAACGGCCGGAGTTTGCGTCGTTTCGGTCGTCACCGTTTCCGCGGCGCGGGTTTCTTCGGCGTGCGCCTTGCGGGATCGGCGGCCGCCCCGGCGGCTGCGCTTCTTGGGCTCTTCTTCCCCCTTCGCTTCCGTCCCTTCGGCCTTGGGTTCCATCGCCGAGTAGTACTGCGTGAGCTGCTCGGAGATTTCGTCCTTGGCGATCTGAAGGATCGCGTCGGCCATGGCGTCCTGCAGAGCGGGTTCGCGGCGGTTGCCGTTGAGGCCGAGGTGACGGTCGGAGGCGTAGCTCTTCGGACCCGAGGAGACGAGCGTGTGCATCATCTCTTCGCGGGTGGGCCAGCCGGCTTCTTCGAGGAGCGGGAGAACGCTCGAAGCGTTCTTGGTGCTCTTGCGCTGCGCAGCGGGCTTTTCTTCGACGAGTTCGACTTCGCCCGAGATGAGGCTCTTTTGCAGACCCGCAACGAGGGCTTCGGTCGATTCGGTTTCGTCGACGACGGGCGAGGCCGCGGAGACGGCGTCCACCTTTTCTTCGGCTTCCGGTGCATGAACTTCCGCGACCGTCGCAACCGCTTCGGCGGCTACGGCTTCGGAAGCGGCCTCTTCGGCGGCCTTGTCGGCAGTCTTGCGGCGGCGCGGACGGCGCGTGCGCGCGGGCGCGTCCTCGAGCTTGAACTGCACTTCCTTCGGGCGGGAAGCGCTGTCTTCGGCGGGAGCGTCCGCGACCGGCGCCTCTTCGGCTTCGGCTTTTACGGGCGCGGGGACTTCGGGCGTTTCCGAAACGGACGTTTCCTCGGCCGCTTCCTGAGCGACTTCGGTCGTTTCACCTTCAGCGGTGCGGCTGCGGCGACGGCGGCGCGGACGGCGACGGCGGGTTTCCCCTTCTTCGGCGGCCGCTTCCGCGGGCGTTTCGACGGACTGCTGAGCTTCGGTCGTCTGCGCCGTTTCTTGCGCGACGACTTCCGTCACGGGCGCTTCCGGCCGCTTTTCGGCGGGCGATTCAGAGGATGCCGTTTCTTCGGCGGCCGCGGCTTGAGCCGCGACGACTTCGGTCGTGCGCAGTTCTTCGCGCTCCGCGTCCTGTTTCAGGGCCGGACGACGGCGCGAGCGGCGTCGGGACTTTTCCATTTCCACGGCCTGCGCGGGCGTTTCGGGGGCGGCGGGCTTTTCCCGGCCTTCCTCGGTCCCGGCTTCCGTCTTCGGACGGCGGCTGCGGCGCGAACGGCGTTCATCAAGGCGCGGACGGTCGCTGCGGCGTTCGCCCGAGCGGCGGCCGCGGTCCTTGCGTTCGGACTTGGGCTGTTCCTCTTCGCTCTTCTTGGGCCCGGTCTTTTCGGTCGAGTCGCCGCCGAGATTCTTGAAGAAGTCCATGACGCGGGCGAAGAAGCCCTTTTCGCGCTTTTCAGGCACCGGCGTCATCGGGACGGCACGCGATTCGGCACGTTCCGTCTTCTTGGGCTGTTCGACGTGCACGGGCGCGGGATCGCGCGGGAGCACGTTCTTGATGACGGGAACCTGCTTGGGACGGGCGGGCTTTTCTTCGTTGCTCTTCATTGCGTACGGATCGTCCGCCTTCTTCACTTCGAGCTCGGCGACGCGCTTGAAACTCTGAATGTGGTCGTCGAGTCGGTCGTCGTCCTGACGGATGCGTTCAATGTGATAGTGCGGCGTCTCAAGCGACGTGTTCGGGATGAGCACGATCGGCACGCGGTGACGCGCTTCGAGCATCTGGATGTCGCTGCGCTTTTCGTTGAGAAGGAAGGTCGCCACGTCCACGGGAATCTGCGCGTGCACGGCGCCCGTTCCTTCCTTCATGGCTTCTTCCTGCAGGATGCGAAGCACTTGAATGGCGCAGGATTCGGTGTCGCGGATGACGCCCACGCCGTTGCAGCGCGGACACGTCACGTGGCTCCCTTCGGAGAGCGAAGGACGAAGACGCTGACGGGAGAGTTCCATCAGGCCGAAGCGCGAAATCTTGGCCATCTGCACGCGGGCGCGGTCGTAGTGGAGCGCGTCCTTGAGGCGCTGTTCGACGGCGCGCTGGTTCTTCGCGTCGAGCATGTCGATGAAGTCGATCACGATGAGGCCGCCGAGGTCGCGCAGACGCATCTGGCGGGCCACTTCGTCGGCCGCTTCGCAGTTCGTGCGGAAGGCCGTCTCTTCAATGTCGGCGCCGCGCGTGGAGCGCGCCGAGTTGACGTCGATCGCGACGAGCGCTTCGGTATGGTCGATCACGATCGCTCCGCCCGAGGGAAGCGGAACCGTGCGCGAGTAGGCAGATTCGATCTGATGTTCGATCTGGAAGCGCGTAAAGAGCGGGATATCCTCGTTGTAGCGCTTGACGCGGTTGATCATGTCGGGCATGACGTGCGCCATGAACTGGCGCGCCTGCTCGTAGATTTCGTCCGTGTCGACGAGGATTTCGCCGATTTCGGGCTGGAAGTAGTCGCGGATGGCGCGCACGACGAGGTTCGATTCCTCGACGATCAGGAAGGGTGCGGGGTTGGCGCGCTTCAGGGGACGGCCGTTGGCGACGGGCGTGTCGACGAGCGAGGTCGTCTTGCGGCCGTTTTCTTCCGTGACGAGTTCGTACTGGGGCTTCGCTGCCTCGGCGATCGCCTCCCAGAGCTTGAGGAGGTAGTTCAAGTCCCACTGCAGCTCTTCGGCGCTGCGCCCGATTCCGGCCGTGCGGGCGATCATGGACATGCCCGAGGGGCACTTGAGGCTTTCCATCGTGGCGCGCAGTTCCTGACGCTCTTCGCCTTCGATGCGGCGCGAAACGCCGCCGCCGCGCGGATTGTTCGGCATGAGGACGAGATAGCGTCCGGCGAGGCTGATGAAGGTCGTGAGGGCCGCGCCCTTGTTGCCGCGCTCTTCCTTTTCGACCTGAACGATGATTTCCTGGCCTTCTTCGACGGCTTCGCGGATCGTGCAGGTACGCACGTCGACGCCTTCCTTGAAGTACGCGCGGGAGATTTCCTTGAAGGGAAGGAAGCCGTGGCGCTCCTCGCCGTAGTTGACGAAGCACGCTTCAAGGCTCGGTTCGATGCGGGTGATGATGCCCTTGTAGATGTTGGACTTGCGGGCTTCTCGGCCGGCCGTCTCGATGTCGATGTCGACGAGACGCTGTCCGTCGACGATGCCCACGCGCGTTTCTTCGGCGTGCGTGGCGTTGAAAAGCATACGCTTCATGTTGGCTCTACTCCGGTGGTGGGGCGAGCTCTGCACACGACGGATGCCCGACTCCTGCGGGCAACGGCCTTCATTTGAACGCCGAGGTCTCCCGACGCTGCGCAACAAGGCGCAACGGGGAGCCGCGACGTACCATCCTCGACGGGAGGCACCGTCCGGTTCTGTGTCCGCCGACGCAAAAGGGAAAACCCGTGCGGGGCACGGGGAAATACGCCCCTTCGTCGACGCGTGGGGAGAGTCACGGCCCGGCCGCACGGGGCGCCGGGGGCTCCATCCCTCACAAAAATCCGCCTTTTCGTCCGTCAGGACGAATTCCCGTTCGAGACGCTAAGCGGCGGGGAAGGCGGGACGCGCGTTCGGGGAGGGAAAAGCGAGGGCACGGGAAAAGGGGTTCGCCCGGGGACCATCGTCAAAGCGCAGGTCTCTGTACCATCGGACCAGAGGCTTCGGGGTCGCGCACGGGGCTCCTCATAGGATTCGCAGATCCATTCGTGCCGATCGGCGCAAGGGGCGTCGGGCCGCTTGCGCGGGGCTTTTCCGCTCGGGGTGCGCATCGCCGTCCGTTCGACGTCGCTGACAGCCCTTCGGGGCGGAACATCCAAAAATCGTGTTGGCAACAAGCTCGGGCGAAACGACCCGACGTCGGGCGTCCGCCTGGATGCCGGCGTACCGAGGGAGGACGAATTTCCTTCCGCATGACGCCGGACATCGGGTTAAAAACCGTCTCCGTTCCGACGAAACCTGTCGGGAACCGAAACGAACAAATTCACAACAAAACGTGAGAAAATCGCGGCACGACATTCAAAAGGTCGAGAGGGACTTCCCATCGCAACGCACAAGTATAAACCATCGACGCGAATTCGAAGGGTTAGCGCGCGGTCGATGCGGGCCGTTTTTCCATTTGGAAAAACTTTTTCTTTTCCCCCTCCCGGCCGCTCACCGACTCATGACGACATCCGACATTCATCCCGAAGACTCCGCGCACCTCGCGTCGCTTCCCTCCGACCGCGTGAGTTTCGTGCGCATCGGTCCCGACGCGGACGGCCAGCGCCTCGACAATTTTCTCGTGCGCGTCGCAAAGGGCGTTCCGAAAAGCCACATCTACCGCATCATCCGCTCGGGCGAAGTGCGCGTGAACAAGGCCCGCGCCAAGGCGGAGACGCGCCTGGTCGAGGGAGATCTTCTGAGACTTCCGCCCGTGCGTGTCTCGGAGCGCGCCGTCACGAAGGCGCCGCCCGCGGCGCTCGCCGAGGGAACAGTGCCCGTTCTCTTTGAAGACCGCCATCTGCTCATCGTCAACAAACCTGCGGGCCTTGCCGCACACGGGGGCTCCGGGATTTCCCACGGGCTCATCGAACGGATGCGCGCCTCGCGTCCCGACCTTCCATTCCTGGAGCTCGCCCATCGGCTCGACCGAGAAACGAGCGGCGCCATCATCCTCTGCAAGACCCGCAAGGCGCTCGTGCGCTTTCACGAGATGATGAAGACGCGCGCCGTCGAGAAGCACTACACGCTGCTTGTCAAAGGCGACTGGCCCGACGACCGCCGCCACGTGAAGGCCCCGCTTCTGCGCTACCTTCTTCCCTCGGGAGAGCGGCGCGTGCGAGTCGACGAAAAGGAAGGAATGCCTTCGCACACGATCTTCACCAAACTCAAGCGCTACGGCCTTGTGACGCTTCTCGACGCCGAACTTTTGACGGGGCGCACACATCAGATCCGCGTGCATTCCTTGTCGCTCGGCTATCCGCTCGTGGGCGACGACAAGTACGGAGACTTCGAATTCAACCGTTCGGTGGCGCAGGGGGCGTTGGGCGTCCCTCTGAAGCGCATGTTCCTGCACAGCCGAACGCTCGCCTTCGAGCATCCCGTCACGGGTGAGACCGTCCGCGTCGAGGCGCCGCTCTGGCCCGACTGCGAGGCGCTTCTCGCCGCTCTTGAGAAAAAAGGACAAAAATGACCTCCACCCCCCGAAAGTATGATCTTGTCGTTTTCGACTGGGACGGCACCGTCATGGACACGACGGGTCTCATCGCCGAAGGCATCCGTCAGGCGGCCTCGGCGCTCGGCTGCCGCGTCCCCGACCGAAAGACCGCGTCGTCGGTCATCGGACTCGACTGGGCAAGCGCCATGGCGATTGCGGTTCCCGACTGTCCGGCCGAGCGCCTCGACGAATTCAACGAGGCCTACAGGGCCTGGTATCTGCCGCACGAGCGCGACGTGTGCCTTTTCGAAGGAATCGAAGACCTCATGCGGCGCCTTCGTGCCGAGGGCGTAACGCTCGCCGTCGCGACGGGAAAGAGCCGCGCGGGCCTGCGGCGCGTCTTCGACCGCACGAACGTCGAGGAACTCTTTTCGATCACCCGAACGGCCGAAGAAACGGCGCCCAAGCCCAATCCCGACATGCTCGAAGAAATCGGCCTCTACACCGGCGTTCCGAAGGAGAGGACGCTCATGGTGGGCGACACGGTACACGACATCGTGATGGCGCAGCGCTACGGCTGCGACGTCGCGGCGATGACCTACGGCGCGCAGCCGAGGCGCGATCTCGTGCTCTCGAAACCGACGATTCTCTGCGACACGGTTGCGGAACTCGCCCGCTTCATCAAAGGCTGAAAAAGACACTCGAGACGCCCGGGAGAGGAATCTCTCGGGCGTTCTTCTTAGTGAGGAGCGCGTATTCCTTCTGCGCGCCGACAAGAGAAGCGAAAATGGGCAAAGAAATCGAGGGTCGGCCAAGCCGATGCCCTGGGTCCCCCGCCCATAATGATCGGAGAGAAAGGCCGAAGGGCGCTCCGAGAGCGCTCTTTGCGCGCCTTCCGAAGACACTCGGAGAACGATCATGACCTTGAGCCGCCGATCTCTTTTGATGGCCTCCGCCGCCGTGCCGCTTTTGGCTTCGGGCGAAGCCGCCCGCGCCGCGGACGCTTCCGCCTTCACGCCGCCCGCGAAGGGGCGGCCGATGCTTCTTTCCTTCAACGAGAACCCTCTGGGTCTGAGCCCCGCGGCGCGCAAGGCCGTGGCGGAGGCGACCGCGCAGGCTTCGCGCTATCCGTTCGTGCGGGTGGAAGTTTTGAGAAAGGCGATGGCCGACTTCATCGGCGGCACGCCCGCGAACATTCTCCCGACGCACGGCTCGGCCGAAGCGATCCGCGCGTCGGTCGAAGCCTACATCGAGCCGGGCGTGAAGCTTGTCGTTCCGGAGTTGACGTACAGCGACGGCGAGGATACGGCCAAGAAGAACGGGCTTCCCGTCGTCAAGGTTCCGATGGGGCCGAAGTGGTCGATCGACGTTCCGGCGATGAAGGCCGCGGCCGCGAAGGCCGCTCAGGAGGGGCCCGTCATCGTCTATTTCGTCAACCCGAACAACCCCACGTCGACCGCCTGCGACGGCGACGCGCTTCTCGCGTGGATCCGCGAAAAGCCCGCGCGCACGATGTTCCTCGTCGACGAAGCCTACGCCGAGTTTGCGGACCCGAAGGTTTTCCGCACGACGACGGGACTCGTCAAGGAAGGCTTTGAAAACGTGGTCGTTCTCAAGACCTTCTCGAAGATCTTCGCCATGGCCGGCCTGCGCCTGGGTTTCGCTTACGCGGCTCCGAAGGTGATCGAGCGCGTGAAAAAGCACGTCGCCTACGACATCATGATGAACAACTGCACGATCGAGGCGGCGCTCGCCGAATTGAACGACGCGGACTTTCTCAAGCGCTCGAAGGCCGTGAACGACGAATCGCGCAAAATTCTTACGGATTGTCTCGACGAGCTGGGTCTTGAATACCTGCCGAGTCAAACGAACTTCGTCTTCGTCAACCTCAAGGCTCCCCTCAAGCCCTTTGCGGATCGGATGATGAAGGAGGAAAACATCATGGTGGGCCGTCCCTTCCCGCCCGCCGTCGAATGGTGCCGCATCTCTCTGGGACTTCCCGAGGAAATGAAGTACTTCACCGAGAAGCTGCGCGCCTTCCGCAAGAAGGGATGGGTGTGAAGCTGAGGACGCAATGAAAAAAGGGGCGACCCCTATGCGGGTCGCCCCGTCGGAGGATCTTCCGTCGAGTCCGGTCAGCTCGGACGCGGATGATTGCGGTGGTTTTCTTCGAAGATCCGGTCGATGTCGGCCTGCGAGAAGACATACTGCTTTCCGCAGAAGCGGCAGGTGACGGTGAGGTCCTTCGAGCCCTTTTCCAGGAGTTCTTTGCGGTCGAACTGCAGAAGGATGTTTTCGATCCGTTCGGGCGAGCACGTGCAGCGGAAGGCGACGGGCTTTTCGAGCGTCACGCGCGGGGACTCTTCCCAGAAGAGACGGCGGTTCATTTCTTCGGGTTCGAGCGTGAGGAGTTCTTCGTCCTTGGCGGACTTCGCAAAAAGACGCACGCGCTCCCAACCGTCGGCGTCGAAGTCTTCGGGGAGAACGCCGCCCGTCGAGGGAAGCTTCTGCACCATGACGCCGCCCGCGCGCTTGCCGTCGGAAGCGAGACGCAGGGTGGTCTCGACCTGTTCAGAGCGGGCGAAGTACTGTTCCATCGCTTCGGCAAAGGAATCGCCTTCAAGGACCGCGACCCCCTGGTAGGGCGCTTCGCCGTTGGGACGGTTCGAGGCGTCGAGGATGAGGGCGCAGCGCGCCCCGCCCGCGGGATTGAGGAGTTCGCGCAGTCCCGCCTTCTCGGAGATTCCTTCCTCCCAGTCGCGCATCGTCACGTTGATGCGGAAGGAGAGGTCCTTGGAGACGTCGACCACGATGAGGCGGATGGGGGCCTTGTCGTCGCCCTGCGCCTGCAGAACGACGGAGCCGTCGAATTCGAGCGCCGCCGCGCAGAGAAGGGCAGAAGCCGCCATCTCGCCCACGAGGGTCTTGACGGCCGTCGGAAGGTTCTGATGCTCAACGGCCGCTTCGAGCGAGGGACCGAGGATCACGGTTTCACCGCGGACGGCGGCTTTGTCGAAATACAGTTTTTGGAGATTGTCCATACGAAATTGCCTAGAGGCCAGATGTGTTTCCCTTTTATATGGGGGTTCCCGGCGGAAATCTCAAGTCGGGACAATGAAAACTTTTTTCTTCGAACGGATCGGGTCGTCAGGCTACAATGAAATCAAAACGCAAAGTTTTCGCGTTTTGCCCGAGGCGGCGGAAATTTCCGCTCCCGCAACCACTCCAAAGGAGGAAATCATGACCATGCGAATTCTCGTGCCCGTAGACGGCAGTGCGAGCAGCCGCGCCGCCGTGCGCTTTTTGGCCGGGCGCGAAACGATGCTCGGGCAGAATCCCGAGATCGAACTGCTCACCGTGCAGAACGTCGTTCCGCAGCGTCTCGTGGAGATGCTCTCGCTCGAGTCGCTCGAATCCTATTACCGCACCGAAGGGGAGCGGGTCTTCGAGTCGCTTCGCGGGGAAATCCGCGCCGCGGGCTTTCAGGCGAAGGAGGTCGTCCGCGGCGGCGAGCCCGGCAAGGTGATCGCCAAAGAGGCCGAGGATCTCGATGCCGACCTGATCGTCATGGGTTCGCGCGGACAGTCGCTTTGGAAGAGTCTCTTTCTCGGCTCCGTTTCGAACGCGGTGCTCGCCGAATCGAAGCGTCCGCTTCTGCTCCTTCGCGACGAAGTGCCCAAGACGGGGGATCGCCTGCGCGTCGGGATCGCGGTCGACGGTTCGGCCTACGGCGAAGCTGCGACCGACTACGTGCTCGCGCACAAGGACTTCTTCGGCGCCGATCCGGACTTCCGTGTGCTTCACGTCGTGCGCGACTATCAGACGCTCGTGGCGACGACGAGCGTCGAGTACGTGATGCCGACCGTCACGACGGAAGAGTTTGAAAAGAGTACGGCCGAAGAGTTCGAAAAGACCGTCGAACCGGTTCTGAAGCGCTTCGAACAGGCGGACGTGCCCGTTCAGGCCGAAAAACTCACGGGCTTCGCGAGCGACGCCATCGCCGAATACGCAAAGAGCGAGCTCGACATCCTCGTGATCGGCTCGCACGGTTACGGCAACTTCAAGTCTGCCGTTCTCGGCTCGACCGCCATGCATATCGCGGCCGAGTGCAAGGTGCCGCTTCTCGTCGTGCGTCACTGACGCTCCGACCGAACCCTGCACGAACGAAACGCCCCCGCGGGAATGCTCCTTCGGGGGCGTCGTTTTGGAAATCGGAAAGAGAATCAGCGGGAGCCGTTCTTCTTGTCGTTCGCCTTGGGGGCGATGTCTTCCGGTTTGGCGAGGCCCGCTTCAATGCAGCGCTCGGCAATCCAGTAGTGAATGAGGACGACCCGCAGCATGGCGACGGCGTTGAATCCCGCGCCCGCGAGAATTAGAACGAGGGCGATCGAGAAGGTGTGAAAGATGATCGGATCGATGTCGAGCGCCGAAGGATTGAGCAGAAGATAGACGTAGAGAAGAATCAGCGCCGCGCCCCAGCCGAAGACCATGAGCATCTGCAGGCGCGAACGCGTGATGGTGGGAAGGGCCATGACGGGCGTTTCCTTGAGGACGGGGACCTTGCCCGTCTTCAAAACAGTCTTGAGCACTTCGCCCGAGACGACCTCTTCGGGATCCCGGCCGCCGAAGACGCGGTTTCTTTCCTCTTCGGGGAGTTCGTAGACGCCCGAAGCGTGGTTTTTCAGAAGGTTCGGCTTCTTGAGAAGGCGCAGGGCCCGGAAGATCTGATAGAGCCCGAGAGCGAGCGCGAGGACGACGACGAGAAAGGTGATCGGACTGGTCATGGCTGAAAGAAAGTCGGTTGGATTCGGTTGCGCATTGTACGCGAAGGAGAGCGCTAGATGGGCGCCGCAGTTTGCTACAATCCTCCATCCATCGTTCCCGCGCTCGAGCGTTCGCCCGCGGGCCTCTCATTGGAGCTTCCCACTGTGAACAAACTCCCTCCGTATCCCATCATCGCCCGTGAAGGCTGGCCCATTTTGACGGGCCTCGCCGTCGTCGCCCTTCTTTTCTACTGGGTGATCGACTGGGACTTCCTCGGACACGTATTTCTCCTTCTCTTTCTCTTCAGCTTTCAGTTCTTCCGCGACCCCGTGCGCGAACTGCCGCTTGACGAGCGCGCCGTGGTGAGTCCCGTCGACGGGCGCGTCTGCAAGGTCGAGCGCGCCCAAGACCCCGTGACGGGCGAAGAGGCGCTGAAGATCTCGATCTTCATGAACGTCTTCAACGTGCACAGCCAGAAGGCGCCGGTTTCGGGCACCGTCGAAACGGTCCGCTACACGCCGGGCACTTTCGTGAACGCGGATCTTGACAAGGCTTCGACCGAAAACGAACGAAACGCCGTGACCGTCCGCATGGACGACGGCCGCCGCATCACTTTCGTGCAGGTGGCCGGCCTCGTCGCCCGCCGCATTCTCTGCTACACGCAGGAAGGCGATCGGCTCGAGCGCGGTCAGCGCTACGGCTTCATCCGCTTCGGTTCGCGCGTGGACGTGTATCTGCCGACCGACGCCGAAGTGAAGGTCACGATCGGCGACAAGGTGACGGGCGTTCTCTCGACGATCGCGCGCATCTGACGATTTTCGTCGGTCCCGACCAAAACGAAAAAGGTTCGCTTCCTCGACGGGGACGGACCTTTTCTTTTTTTTGGGGGCGCAGATCGGGATTCAAAGCGGGACGGCCGCGGCCGCGGCCCGCTCGAGATTCGTTTCGATACCGTCGGGCAGGGGCAGGTAGGAGGGAAGAAGCTTCACCGACTCGAGGCGCGAAAGTTCCACGCGTACGGACCGGTTTTCCTCGTCGACGGCGATGAGCGCAAAGCCGGCGGGACGGACCGCAAGACCGAGCGGACGCAGAAAGCGGCCGCGTCGGACGGGCGCTTTCTCGAAAAGCACCGTCGCGGCGATGAGACGCTGCTCCCGCACGGCCGCAAGGACGCGCGAGAAGACGAGCGGGGAAATCTTTTCGGAAGACTCGTCGCTTTCTTCGAGAATCACCGGGAAACGCTCGATTCGGCGCTCGAGCGGCACGGGGTCGCGGTAAAGCGGCTGACGCTTCGCGGCGAAGGCCCGCGAGAGGGCCGAAAGGAGTCGCTGCGCTTCGTCTTCTCCCGGGACCGTCACGGCGGGGGCGCGTTCCCGCCAGGCGTAGGTGAAGGGAGCGCTCGAGCGGTCGATTACGATCGGATAGCGCGGATATTCGGCGAGGCGCTCAAGCTTCGTCTGAATCGAGCGCAGCGGCGCGTGCACGCCCCGTTCGGAGAGTTTGCGGCGGATCGTCTCCGCCGTCTGCGGCGTACGGGAGAGCGCAAGGAGAAGCTCGAAGGAAAAGGCGTCGTGGGGCATGATGCGAAAAAACGGCGCGAACTCCGTGAGGACGCGCCGTTTCGTAACGGTCAAATGAGGTCTCAGGCCGAAGCGGGATCGTGTTCTTCCGCTTCTTTCTGATGCGTTTCAATGTCCTGCAGCACCGGATTGGGACGACCCGTCCAGTAGAGCCAGAACTGATAGGCAAAGCCCGAAACGGCGTAGATGCAAAAGAGGATGAAGATCGAAAGCGACGGATTGCTCGAAGCCACGATGAAGAGGAGCGACCCCACGGCGATCACCCAGAAGGGGATCGTGCGCACGACGGCGTAGGACTTGCCCGAGAAGAAGGGGGCGTTGCAGACCATCGTGAGACCCGCGTAGAAGGTGACGATGAGAGCCAGCCACGAGCGGTGTTCAACGACGAATTCCGGAAGCTTGTTTTCGACGCCGAGCCATACGAAGCCGCAGACGAGCGCCGCGGCGGCCGGGCTCGGAAGCCCCTGGAAGTAGTTCTTGCTCACGACGCCCACGTTGCAGTTGAAGCGTGCGAGACGAAGAATCGCGCAGAGCGCGTAGATGAAGGCCGTGGCCCAACCGAGCTTGCCGAGGTCGACGAGCGCGTATTCGTAGACGATGAGGGCGGGGGCGATACCGAAGGAAACCGCGTCGGCGAGACTGTCCATCTGGACGCCGAATTCGCTTTGCGTGTGCGTGAGGCGGGCGACTCGACCGTCCATTCCGTCGAACATCATGGAGAAGAAGACGGCGACGGCGGCCGTTCCGAAGTCCCCGTTCATCGCCTGGATGATCCCGTAGAAGGCGGCGAAGAGCGCCGCGGCGGTGAAGGCGTTGGGGAGAACGTAAATACCCTTGGATTTTACGGCCTGGATGCGGCGCTGACCGAGTTCGGAGAGCGGGACGCGGTGGGGCGCGTTCTGATTCGACATGACGATCCCTTGTTTTTGTTTGGGTCTATGAGTAAGAGCCCTTGCATTGTAGCGAAGAGGCGCTCCTTTCGGGCATATTAGCCGTGACGCGGGCGTGAAGATGCAAGCAAATGTCACCGCGTGCCGAAGAAAAACGGCGTCTCTGCGGGGACGGCCCGCGTTTGATTCCGTCCTGCGCGCGGCGGTCGGCTCGGTTAGAATGACGCACCCAACCCAATCATCCTGAAAGGACGATCCATGCCGTTTCTCTTTGCTCCGCCTCCCATGCCCGTGATTCCGGTCGAAGGCGAACGCTACGAATTCTTCCCCGTTCACCGTGTCTACTGCGTAGCGCGAAATTTCCGCGCGCACGCCGAAGAGAACGGTGCCGCCGCGCCCGAGTCGCCCTTCTTCTTCATGAAGGCGGCCGACATGATCCGTCCCGTCGCGGAGAAGGAAACGATCAAGATCGCCGTGCCGCCCGAAACCGAGGCCTTCGAGCATGAAGTCGAATTGGTCGCCGCGCTCTCGAAGGGCGGGCGCAATCTTACGCGCGAAGAGGCCGAAGAGGCCGTCTGGGGGTGGTGCGCCGGGATCGACTTCACGCGGCGCGACCTCGTGCGGGATGCCGCCGCCAAGGGGCGTCCCTGGACCTTCGGCAAGAATTTCGAAGGGGCCGCTCCCGTGACGCACGTGCGTCCGAAGACGCGCGTACCGTACCCCGAGCCCGTCGACCTGTGGCTCTACGTCAACAATCAGAAGCGCCAGTCGGGAAACACCGACGAGATGATCTTCGATCCCTTTGACCTCATCGCGGAACTCTCGCGCTTCGTGACGCTCGCTCCGGGCGATCTCGTCTTCACGGGTACGCCCGGGGGTGCGGGCAACGTTCGCTCGGGCGACCGCATCCGCGCGGGCGTCAACGGCGTGGGCTCCCTCAACGTTGAAATCGTCTGACCGATCGCCGCAAAGAACGGAAAGAAGCCCGTGACGCCTTTCGGCGCACGGGCTTTTTCATGAAAAAAGTTTTCTCAGGCTTTCTGGCCGGCGGGCCGGCGGCGCGTCAGCGCCTTGGGTTTCGGAGCGGCGAGTTCCTTGGTGTTGCGGAAGACGTGCAGCGACCCCATGACGCCGGCCATGAGGATGAAGAAGCCGATCGTCATCGTGAGGGTCGGCCATTCGCCGCGGTAGATGAGGGCGTAGATGACCGACGAAACCGATTCAAAGACGATGAGCTGTCCGCCGAGCGCGGCGGGAAGGCGTTGACTCATTTCGTTCCAGGCGAGCATGGCGACCCAGCTGCAGAGGAAGCCGATCATGAGCGCGACCCAGAGAAAGCGGACCGGGTCGGCCCCGAAGGCGCCCTGGGAGACATCCATGAAGCCGAGCGGCCAGGCGGCGACGACAAAGAGAAGAACCGCAACGGGAAGGACCGTCACGCCCTGAAGAGCCGTCCAGGCCTTGGAGCTGTGAAGCGGATGCGCCAGAAGCCAGTCGGCGTTCTTGATGGAGAACCACGTCCAGGCGATGACGGCGGCGATGCCGAAGGCGACGCCGATCCAGAATTCCAGACCCGTGGCCTGGCCCGAGCGCTGCATGTACTCGAACTCGGTCCAGTTCGCAATGACGAGGCCCGCGAAGATGACGCACAGGGGCGGAAGGATCGCGCCCCAGGAAATGCCGCGTCCCTCACGCTGATAGCGGATGTTCGAGACGATGGCGACGAGCACGGGAATCACGGCCATGAACATCCCCGCAAGCGGCGCTCCCGCGAGACGGATGCAGATCGTGAGAAGACAGTAAAAGACGACGTTTCCGAAGAAGGGAAGTCGGAAGGCTTCTATGACGTCCGCTCGGGTGAACTTTCGCAATTCCTGTCGGAAAAAGAGAAGACAGGGGAGCGACACGACCCCGAAAGCGATGAATCGGCCCAGTGCGATGAGCACGGGGTTGTACTCCGGAAGGAGAAGCGGGGCGATGTAAATGAGCCCCCAGAGCGCTCCGGCGGCGACGCCGAGCAGGACACCTAAAATCATGTAAAAAGACAGCCCATAGGCACGCGCCTTTCACCCGCGTGCGTTTGAAGAGGGACGACTGTTCGTGAAGGTTGTGGCGCCGCCCCCGCGGTCTGCGGCACCCGCCGTCGGGCGCCTGACCGAACGATCTTTGCCTAGGCAAAACATCCGATTTCGGTCGACTCGGATCATAGCAAAGGGATAGCTTCACGGCGAGGGGGTTTGAGGGTTAGTCCGTATGTAGAAAAGGAAGAATTTTTCCTCTTCGGAAGACCTCAAGCGGAATGCATCGGAAGCATCAAGGAAATTAGTAAGAAATACGCATCAAATATAAGTAATGATACGTATTTTTGGTGCGTCGATTTTTACTCCTTCTTTGGCTGTCGTCCGTTCCAATCAGCGATCCGGGCTTCGCCCCTGGCCGAGGGCTTCGTTGCCCGCTCAGGTTGAGGCAATGCCCGAGCCCACGATGACGGTGTCCCAGGTTTCGTCCCATTGAATTTCTTCGGTTGCGGGCCATTTCTCCGAGGCGCCTGCGGCCGATAGAAAGCCGAAGCCGCCGAGCGCGGCGAGACCGCCCTTCAGGAATTCGCGTTTTTGCATGGTGTTCTCCTTTGTGTCGGAAAGTCCGAACGCCGACGGGATGAGGCGGTTCGGTCGTACTTTGCACCGAACGGACTGTGCAAAGAAAGAGTGCCGAGTTCCACTTGAGGAAACCCGAGGCAGGCCTCGGATTTTCCAGAATCGCCGAATGTCTCGGGTAGCTTTCAGGCTTGTGACGGGATCGGGAATCGTGCGCAGAAAAACTTGGGCGCGCACCCGCAATTTGGATGAAGATGACGGGTTTCTTGCGTTTTCGTAAACGGGTTAGGCACAAAGCTCTAAGCCTCATCTTCTAGAGCCTTCCCCTTTTTTCACGCTTCCCTCCATACTGACTGAAAGGCCTTCTCGCAGGGCGGGAAGAGGCCTGCCGAACCACTCGACCGAAAAGAGGAAACAGATATGATCGGACGCCGCAGTTTGATTGCCGTCGCCGTAGCTCTGACGGGTTCCGCCATCGTGGGCGGACTCTCTGGGTGCGGCAAGGAGGAGGCCGCCCAACAGGGCGGCAAGACGCTCATTCCCATCGGGATTGTGCAGCTGGTGGAACATGAGGCGCTCGACGCCGCGAACCGCGGGATCGTAGACGCGCTCGCCGAGCGGGGCTACAAGGAAGGCGTCAACGTGACGATTGACCGCCAGAACGCGCAGGCCGATCAGTCGAATCTGCAGAACATCGCGGCGCGCTTCGTCTCGAACGATTCGAAGATTCTTTTTGCGATCGCGACCCCCGCAGCGCAGACGCTCGCCGCGGCGACGAAGACGATTCCGATCGTGGCGACCGCCGTCACGAACTTCGAAGTCGCCAAGCTCGTCGCTTCGAACGAAAAACCCGGCGGCAACGTCACGGGCGTCTCCGACATCAATCCCGTCGCCGAACAGTTTGCGCTTCTCATGAAGTTCGCGCCGGACGCCAAGGCGATCGGCACGATCTACAATTCGAGCGAAATCAACTCCACCTACCAGATCGAGCTTCTCAAGAAGGCCGCGTCCGCCGCGGGCGTGGAAGTCGTCGAAGCCTCCGTTTCGAGCGTCAACGACATTCAGCAGGCCGTGGCGAGCCTCAAGGGGAAGGTTGGGGGTCTCTACCTTCCGACCGACAACATCATCGCGAGCGCCGTTCCGGTTCTCATGAAGTCCGTCTTTGAAGCGGGCATTCCGACGGTGGCGGGCGAAGGGGGCATGGTCCGCGCGGGCATTCTCGCCTCCATTGCCGTGGACTACTACACGCTCGGCAAGATGACGGGCGCCATGGGCGCCGACATCCTCGACGGCAAAAAGAAGCCCGCCGACATGCCGATTCAGTCGCAGAAGGCCGAAAAGGTGCTCGTCAACCTGAAGACGGCCGAGACGATGGGCATTCAGATTCCCGAGGACATCCTCAAGACGGCGGAAACCGTGAAGTGACGGCATACGCGTGGCGCCTTCCCGAGGGAGGGCGCCTCTCCATAAAACCGACGGTGAGCCTCTACTGACCCGTGCTCCCCGAGGTACCGACAACAAAGAAGGAACTCATCATGCTCGATCTTTTGCTCTCCACAGTGGGACAGGGCCTCCAATGGTCCATTCTGGCGCTCGGCGTCTTCCTCTCCTTCCGCGTGCTCGACGCCGCGGACCTTTCGGTCGAGGGCAGTTTTCCGCTCGGCGCGGCCGTGGCCGCGACGGGCATCGTCGCGGGGCTCGGCATCACGGTCTCCGTTCTCCTTGCCATTGTGGCGGGGTGCTGCGCAGGCGCCGTGACGGGGTATCTCACGACGAAACTCCGGATTCCGGTCCTCCTCTCCGGGATTCTCACGATGATCGGCCTCTACTCGGTCAATCTTCACGTCATGGGAAAGGCCAACGTCGGCCTGCTGCAGGAGACGACGCTCTTCACGCTCTTTGAGTCCTTCGGTCTCACGGTCCCGCAGGCGGGGCTCGTCGTGGGGCTTCTTTTCGCCGTCGTCGTGGGCGTGATCATCTACTGGTTCTTCGGCACCGAGATCGGCACCGCCGTCCGCGCGACCGGGATCAACGCCCAGATGGCCCGCGCGCAGGGGATCAACACGGACGGCATGATGGTTCTCGGGCTCGTCATCTCGAACGGCCTCGTCGCGCTCTCGGGCGCCATCGTCGCGCAGAACAACGGCTTTGCCGACGTCGGCATGGGGGTGGGGACGATCGTGATCGGCCTTGCCTCGGTCATCATCGGCGAGGTGCTCTTCGGAGCCACCACCTTCAAGATGCGGCTCGTCTCGGTGGTTCTCGGTTCGATCGTCTATCGACTCGTCATCGCGGCGGTGCTTGAAATGGGCATGCCCCCGAACGACCTCAAGCTCTTCACGGCGGTGCTCGTCGCCATCGCGCTCAGTCTTCCCCTCATCAAATCCAAAGTGGCGGCCGCCCGCAAGTAAGGAGTCCCGAAGATGCTCACCATCGAAAACGTCAGCAAGACTTTCTTTCGCGGCACGCCCAACGAAAAGACGGCGCTGCGCAACGTGAACCTCAAACTGGAGAACGGGGACTTCTGCACGGTGATCGGCAGCAACGGGGCCGGAAAATCGACGCTCCTCAACGCCGTGGCCGGTGTCTTTCCCGTCGACGAAGGCCGCATCATCCTTGCGGGAAAGGACATCACGAAGATGCCCGAACACCGCAGAGCGGCCCTCATCGGGCGCGTCTTTCAGGACCCGATGAAGGGGACGGCCGGGAACATGATGATCGAGGAAAACCTCGCCATGGCGGCGCGACGGGGCGATCGTCCCGGACTCTCGTGGAGCGAGAAGAAGGAAAAGACCGAGGAATTCCGGGCGCTTCTCGCCGAACTCGGTCTAGGACTCGAAAACCGCCTCACGGCACACGTGGGACTGCTCTCGGGGGGACAACGCCAGGCGGTGACGCTTCTCATGGCGACCCTTCGCCGTCCCGAACTTCTGCTTCTCGACGAACACACGGCGGCGCTCGATCCGAAGACCGCCGCGAAGGTGCTCGACATGACGGAACGGATCGTGACCGCCAAAAAGCTCACGACCCTCATGATCACCCACAACATGCGCGACGCGCTTCGCTTCGGCAATCGTCTCGTCATGATGCACAACGGCGCGCCCGTCGTCGACGTGCGCGGCGAGGAAAAGAAAAAGCTCACGCCCGCGGATCTGCTGCGGCTCTTTGAAGAGGCGGGCGACGCCGTCTCCGACAAGATGATGCTCGGCTGATTGCCGGACACGTCCGACACTGGAACGCCCCGAAACCAAACGGTCGGGGCGTTCGCGTTTTGTCGTCCGCTGCTTCTTCCTCAGGACTGCACGGCCTTGGGCGCGTCGGAGGTCTGGACCGCAGGTTCTTCGGCGGGCCGGCGGGCCTTCTCGATCGCGATCTCGCGCGAGCGGATTTCGTCGGCGAGCATCGAAACGGCCGCCGCATAGAAGTAGCTGCGGTTGTAGTGAAGAATCGCGCTGAAGGATGGGGTTCCCACGAAGTAGTCGACGCCCTTCTTGTCGTCTGCGAGGATCCAGGGCAGGTCGACAAGGAGGGCCGCGTCTCCTTCGGGGAGCGTCCAGCCGCCCTTGGGCCTAACGCCGGCCTTGAGGAGCGCCCCCACGGTCGTGTGGGCCTTGATCCCGCCCGAAGCGGTCGCGCGGAAGATTTCCGCGTTGGCTTCGGCCGGATAAAGAGGCTTTTCCCCGCGCTTCCATCCGTGTTGGAGAAGGAAGTTCGCGACCGAGGCCGCGCCGTCCGCCTCACACTCCACGATGTCGACGTGACCGTCGCCGTTTCCGTCCTTTCCATAGGCAAAAAGCGAAGTGGGCATGAACTGACCGAGTCCGATCGCACCTGCAAAGGAGCCGCGTACGGTCGTGACGGAAAGTCCTTCGCGGTGACAGTAGGCGAGGTAGGCGGCGAGTTCCTTTTTGTAGTAGGAGGCACGACGCGTGTAGTCGAAGGAGAGCGTCATGAGGGCGTCGATCACTCGGAAGCGTCCCATGTTCTTGCCGTATATCGATTCGATTCCGATCACGGCCGCGACGACGTGGCGGTCGACGCCGAGTTCCTTTTCGAGGCGCTCGAGCGTTGCGCGGTTTCGCGCTACGAAGTCGACGCCGTCGGCAATGCGTTCTTCGGTAAGGAGATTGCGCTTGTAGAGCGCGAAGTTGCGCTCGGGCGTCGTCTTGCGGTTGGCGTTGGGTTTCGGCGTCGAATACTTCTGCGTGAGCGGCGAATAGCGTGCGGCGGCCACCTCTTTCTTGAGCCAGTCCAACGGAATGTTTTCGTTCTTCGAGACCTGCGCAAGGTAGTCGAGGACGTCCTCGCGCAGGACGTAGTTCTTCACGCGGGGCGCGCTCTTCGTCTTTTCGACCGCTTTGGCGGGCGCGGCCTCCTTTTTCTCGGCGGCGGGCGCTTCGGACGAGGCCTTCTCCCGAGCGGGCGCGGCGGATTCGGCCGCGCAAAAAACGGGCCCCGCCAAAAGCGAAACCGAGAGCGCAAGCGGCATGAACGTGGAACGTAACGACATGAAGAAAACCCGAGACTGCGTGAAAACCCTTTGATTCTAGCGGCGCCGCGAACGAAGCCCCGTTTCGCGCAAGGATAAATTGTGACATTCCGTAGGGAGGGGGAGAGCTCTCGAATTCTTTGCGAAGAACCGCCTGAAAGTGCGCTCCCGCGTGCTAACCTTCAAGAAAAAAGCCTTTTGAACGCAATCATGACCCACCCAACCGGCTACTTCACACACGACTCGGTGCTTCGTCCCAACCCGATGGAAGAGGCGCCCGACACTCCGGAACGAATCGACGCGATCGAAAGCCGGATGATGGTTTTGGGGCTCGACGATCTGGTCGAGCGCTTCGAGTGCGGTCCCGCCAACGATGACTATCTGCGCCTCGCGCACGACGCCGACTACGTGGAGTCGCTTCGCCGCATCTCGCAGTCCCGTGCGACGCCCGAAGATTTGGAGCGCTTCAACCTTCCCGACACGCCCGTGGGCCCGGGCGTCTTCGAGGCGGCCGCCAAAAGCGTGGGCGCGGTCGTCTCCGCCGTCGACGCCGTGAAGGAAGGAAAGGTCCGCAACGCCTTCTGCGCGGTGCGCCCGCCCGGACACCACGCGGGACCTGCGCGAGCGGGCGGGTTCTGCTACTTCAACAATGTTGCGATCGGAGCGCTTTACGCCCAACTGAGGGGCTTCCCCCGCGTCGCCGTGCTCGACTTCGACGCGCACCACGGGGACGGAACGGAAGAGATCCTTGCCGGGCGCGAGAACATCCGCTTCTGGAGTCTTTTTCAGTGGCCGCTCTACCCGGACCGAAAAATGACGCCCGTACCCGCCAACGTGACGCAGTCGCCCCTGGCAGCAGGCGCAGACGGCAACGATCTCAAAGCCCTTTTGGAAGAGGTCTGGATTCCGGAACTGCGCCGCTTCCGTCCGGACTTTGTCTTTCTTTCCGCGGGTTTTGACGCGCACAACGAAGAACACATGGCGCAACTCAAATTCGCCGAAATGGACTTCGCCTACCTCACGCGTCGCCTCACCGAAGAGGCCGAGGAACTTTGCGGCGGACGCCTCGTGAGCGTTCTCGAAGGGGGCTACAGCATCCGATCGCTCGCGCGAAGCGTTCTCGCGCATCTGCAGACGCTCGTGCGCACGGCGCTCGAAAGGAATCCCTCCTGATGTTTTTCCCGAAATCCTCCCTGCGCCCGGGCGTTGCCCCCCGGGAAGTCTTCGGTTGGGCCGCCTTCGATTTCGCCAATTCTGGCTACACGACGGTGGTGCTCACCGCCGTCTACAACGCCTATTTCGTGAACGTCGTGGCGGGAAACGCCTCCTGGGCGACGCTTCTCTGGACCGTCGTCATCGCGGTTTCGAGCGCGATCGGAATGGCCGTGATGCCCGTGATCGGAACGCTTGCCGACGCGCACGCCAAAAAGAAGTCGGGGCTCTTCATCGCGACCGTCGTCTGCATCGCCGCCACCTTCGGCCTTACGCTCACGGGCGAAGGTACGATCGTCTGGGCGGCCCTCATGATCATTCTTTCGAACCTCGCCTTCAACATCGGCGAGACGCTCAACTCCGCCTTTCTCCCCGAAATCGCGAGCGACGAGGGCGTGGGAAAGGTTTCGGGCTGGGGCTGGTCTTTCGGCTACTGCGGAGGACTCGTGACGCTCGGGCTCTCGCTCGTTCTCGTCACTTTCGGGCCGGATCTCTGGGGGCTTGACTTCGACGGTTCCGTCGCGGGAACGCTTTGGATCACGGGCATCGTTTTTGCCGTGGCGACGATCCCCACCTTCGCGTGGCTTACGGAGCGCGCGGTGCCCAAACCCGACGCTCCGCGGGCGGCGGCCCTCTTTTCGGACTCGATGGCGAGCCTCAAAAAGACCGCCTCGGCCCTGCCGCAGCTGAAGCACTTCGGACGTCTCACGCTCACGGGCTTTCTCAATCAGTGCGGGGTGAGCGTCGTCATCACGCTCTCGGCCGTCTATGCGACGGCCGTGATGGGCTTCACCCTCAACGATTCGATCTTCCTTGTCTTTCTCGTCAACATCACGGCGGCGGTCGGGGCCTTCGTCTTCGGCTACGTCGAAGACAAGATCGGCCATAAAAAGAGCCTCATGCTCACGCTCTGGATTTGGGTCGCGATGATCGTCGTCGCCGCGACGAGTGAGGGCGTGGTGCAGTTCTGGATCGCAGCCAATCTCGCGGGCGTCGCCATGGGGGCTTCACAGTCGGCGGGACGCGCCATGGTGGCGGTGCTCTCGCCCGCGGCGCGCTCGGCCGAATTCTACGGGTTCTGGAACATGGCGCTTTGGTTCGCGAACATCGTGGGGCCGCTCACCTACGGGGCGGTCACCTGGGTGTCGGGGAACAACCACCGGCTCGCGATCGCGATCACGGGACTCTTCTTCCTCGGGGCGATCGCCGTTCTGAAGACCCTCGACATGGAGGAGGGCGGGCGCGAGGCGCTCGCCTTCGAGAAAAAGGTCGGCTGAGAGCCGAGCATTCATCCCCCAAAACAAAAACCCCGGCGATCGGTCGTCGGGGTTTTGTGATTGGGGCGGAAAAGAACTCAGCGGACGGTCTTTTCGCGGCCCTTGTTGATGTCGATGAGGCGCTGCGTGTCCTGGGCGAGGTCGTCCATCTTGAGCGACTCGTAGCAGGTGCGGATCAGTTCGAGCGCGTCGTCGCGCATCGGAGTGTTCTGGAATTCGCGAACGACGCGCTGCGCACGCTCGATCGCGGCGACATAAGCGTGGCGCTCGTAGTAATATTGCGCGGTCCGCAGTTCGTGCTGAGCCTGCGCGAGAACCAGACGGTGCATGCGGCGACGGGCGTCGGGCGCGAATCGGCTCTGCGGGAAACGAAGAACGAGTTCCTTGTAGATGTCGAAGGCTTCGCGCGCGGCGTTGGCGTCACGTTCGGACATGTCTTCCGGCAGGAGCCAGGAGATGAAGCTGTCGTTCTCGTTCATCGTGGCGAGCGCCTTCAGATAGAGAACGTAGTCGCTGTTGGCGTGATTCGGATAGCTGCGCAGGAAGCGGTCGGCGGCCTGAATGGCCACGTCCGCGTCGCCGTCCTTCCAGTTGGCGTAGATCGATTCGATCTGAGCCTGCTGAGCGTACTGACCGAAGGGATAACGCGCTTCGAGCTTCTGATAGTACTCTTTGGCCTGTGTCCAGTTGCTGTCGTCCAATGCGGCGCGGGCTTCCGTATACAATTTGTCGGCCGACCAGTCGAGCGTCGGGTCCGTTTCCAGGCTCTGCAGCCAGGAGCAGGACGCCGTGGAGAGCGCCGCGACCGTTACGGCCGCCGCACGAACGAGAAATCGTTTCATAGGAATTTTGGAATCCATGACAAACACTGTCGAGAAAGAGTCTCACGATTATAGCGATCCGATGCCGACGGTGGCCTCGGAAGAAGAAGAGAATTTGCTCCCGGTTTTCACGGTGGAGGGCTTTTGGGGGGAACGCCTCGACAAGGTGTTGGCTTCTCTCATGCCGGAAGTTTCCCGCGCCCGCCTGCAAAAGCTCATTGAGGACGGCAGCGTCGAAGTGAACGGAGCCGTCGTCACGAAGGTGCGCCAGAAGGTGACGGACGGCGACGAAATCGCGCTTCTTGAAGAGCCCCGCATCGACGAGGCGCTCGCCTTTGCGCCGCAGGAAGGCATCGACTTCGACGTCGTCTACGAGGACGAAGCGGTGATCGTCGTTGCGAAACCCGCCGGTCTAGTCGTGCACCCCGGAGCGGGAAATCCCGACCGCACGCTCTTGAACGGCCTTCTCTGGCGCTACCCCGAACTCGCGAACGTGCCGCGCGCCGGGATCGTGCATCGTCTCGACCGCGACACTTCGGGTCTCATGGTGGTCGCCCGCACGCTCGCCGCACAGACGAATCTCGTGCGTCAGCTCCAGGAGCGCACCGTGAAGCGCGAATACTGGGCGATCACTCTGGGGTATGCGGCGCGCGACTTCACCGTCGAAGTCCCCATCGGACGCGATCCTCGAAGCCGCACGCGCTTCAAGGGCTTTCCCGGGTCGACGGGCGTGCGTGCGAAGTACGCCAAGACCCGCGCCCGCGCGGTCGACTGGTCGGAAGTCGACGGCATTCCCGTCTCCTGGGTCGCCTGCCGACTCGACACGGGCCGCACGCATCAGATCCGCGTACATCTGACGGGCGAAGACCTCCCGCTCGTGGGCGATCAGGTCTACCGCGGGCGCGCGCCGGGATTCGGCGTGAAGCTCGAGAATCTCTTTGATTTTCACCGCCAGGCGCTCCACGCTTCACGCCTCGGTTTTCTGCACCCCGTCACGGGCGAATACCGCGAATGGTTCGTCGAACCCGACGAGGATATGGCGAACCTGATGGAAGACATCGGATTCGGTCCGATCGACCGTCCGGTGACGGTTTTTGAAAAGGATTTGGTCGACCTCGCCGTCCGCTGAAGGCGGGGCCGCAAAGGAAAGAACATGCTCAACTGGGAAAAACCGGAATTGGAACTCATCCGGGCCGAGTGGCCCGAAGGGACGTCTCCCAAGGTAAAGGGAATCTTCACCTGCCGCACGGGCGGCGTCTCGAGCGGCCCCTGGGGCGGTCCCGAAGGCATTATGGGTCTGAACGTCGGGCCCCACGTGGGCGACGCCGACGCCTGCGTTCGCATGAACCGCACGATCGTGGGACAGCTGGTTCCCTCGGCGCCGAAGTGGCTCTCGCAGGTGCACGGCGCCGAGGTTGTGCGTGCCGACGAGGTCGAAGGAGCGCCCGAAGCGGACGCCTCCTGGACCATGACGCCCGGCGTCGTTTGCGCCGTCATGACGGCCGACTGTCTTCCCGTCTTCCTCGCGGAGCGCTCGGGCCGCGCCGTCGCCGCCGTGCATGCGGGCTGGCGCTCGCTCGCGGCGGGCGTCCTCGAAAAGAGCGTCGAGACGCTCAAGAACGCGCTCGGTGAAGAGGCCGATCTCGTCGCCTGGTTCGGTCCGCGCATCGGTCCCGACGAATTCGAAACGGGCGAAGACGTGCTCGCCGCCATGCTCGAGCGCCTGCCCGAAGCTCGGGACGCCTTCAAGCCCGCTGGCGAAGGACACTACAAGGCCGACCTCGCCATGCTCGCCCGTCAGGCGCTCGCCAAGGCGGGCGTCACCGACGTCGCGGACTGCGGCCTTTCGACAGCGGCCGATCCCGCCCGCTTCTGGAGCTACCGCCGCGACGGCGCCCGCTCGGGCCGTCACGCCGCGCTCGTGTGGATCGAAGCCTGAACTTCTTACTGAACATCGGATTACATATACCTATGCAGCACACCATCCCCGTCGTCGGTTTCGTTTCGCTCGGCTGCCCCAAGGCGCTCGTCGACACGGAACGGATCGTCACCGAACTGCGCGCCCGCGGCTACCGCATCGGGCGCAGCTACCATGACGCCGACCTCGTGATCGTCAACACCTGCGGCTTCGTGAACGAAGCCGTCGAGGAGAGCCTGGAAGCCATTACCGAAGCCCTCAAGGAAAACGGCCGCGTCATCGTCTGCGGCTGCCTCGGCGGCCGCAAGGAAGCCGACGGCAGCAACTTCGTATTGAACCGCATGCCGAAGATCCTCGGCGTGACGGGGCCCGACAGCGTCGACGAAGTGATCGCCATGGTCGAACAACACCTTCCGCGCCCGCACGATCCCTGGGACGAACTCGTTCCGGCCTGCGGCGTGCGTCTGACGCCCAAGCATTACGCCTACCTCAAGATCAGCGAAGGCTGCAACCATCACTGCACCTTCTGCATCATCCCGAATCTTCGCGGACGCCTCGTTTCGCGTCCGATCGGCGACATCGTGCGCGAAGCCGCGAACCTGAAGGAAGCGGGCGTGAAGGAACTGATCGTCATCAGTCAGGACACGGCCGCCTACGGCGTCGACACGCGCTACAAGCTCGACTTCGCCGACGGTCGTCCGGTGCGCACGAAGCTCTACGACCTTGCGAAGGAACTCGGCCGCCTCGGCCTCTGGACGCGTCTGCAGTACGTCTACCCGTATCCTTCGGTGGACGAGATTCTGCCCCTCATGGCCGAAGGCCTCATCCTTCCGTACCTCGACGTGCCCTTCCAGCACGCGCACCCGCGCATCCTCAAGGCGATGAAGCGTCCCGCGTCGTCGGAGGAAAACCTTGAGCGCATCCGCGCCTGGCGCGCCGTGTGTCCGGACATCACGATCCGCTCGACCTTCATCGCGGGCTTCCCCGGTGAAACCGAGGAAGAGTTCGAGTATCTGCTCGACTTCCTGCGCGAAGCCGAACTCGACCGCGTCGGGTGCTTTGCGTATTCGCCCGTCGACGGCGCCGCCGCGAACGACCTTCCGGGCGCCTTGCCCGACGAAGTCCGCGAGGACCGTCGCCGCCGCTTCATGGAAGTGCAGGCGGAGATCTCTTCGAAGAAGCTCGCCCGCAAGGTGGGGAGCGTTCAGGAAGTCATCATCGACGAGACCGAGGACGAGGACGGCGTGGCGGTCGGCCGCACGAAGGCGGACGCTCCCGAAATCGACGGCGTCTGCTACGTGACGACGAAGCGTCACCTGGAGCCCGGCGACATCGTGCAGGTGCGCATCACCGACCATCAGGAGCACGATCTCATCGGTCTCGAAGTCGAAAACGACTGATCTTCGAAAATTTTTGCCGAAGACCCTTGACAAATTCGGGGATCTTCGGCATAATTCCAATTCTCCGGTTCCGACAGGAACACGGTGACGGTGCGAATAGCTCAGTTGGTAGAGTCCCGGATTGTGATTCCGGTTGTCGTGGGTTCGAGTCCCATTTCGCACCCCAGAATTTCAAGACCTCGTGGTGGAAACATCACGGGGTCTTTTGCTATGCGCGAAAGAGACGGGGCGGCCGGCGGGGCACCCGCAAAAAACAATGAGAATTTCCGATAGTTCGGATTTCCCTAGGGGAAAACAAGAGCGCTACGGGAGGGTGGGCGGATCTACAATGGACTGTAACTCTCCCTTCTTTCACCCTCAACGCCGGCATGATTTTGACTTTTCAAAATCTTTCTTTTCTTCGCCATGTACCGCAAGGCGTAAGAGTGCCCGGCGCCCTGCCGAATCCGGCGGGTCACAACGTTTCACTTTCATCCTGTCGCTCCACCGATTCCGATCGCTGGAGTTTTTTTGTTGCTTTCAAGAAAAATGACACAAGCCTTTGCTAAAGCCGCTCTCCTGGTGTCCGCCTGCCTGCTCGGGGCGATGAGCTTTCCCGCGAATGCGGAGGCGCTCGCCAAGTACCGCGTCGCCATTCCGGATCTCGTGATTTCTCCCTCGCTCTCGGCGTCGGCCGCGAAGACTGTGAGCCAGTCGAGCCTGCAGTCCGACATGGAGGCGGGCGTGCGCAATTCCCGCAAGTTCGACGTGGTTTCCCGCAACGCCGCCACGCTCAACGCCATCCGCGCCGAGCAGCAGTTCGCGAAGTCGGGCCTCGCTGCGGGCGACGCCGCGCAGGAGGGGCAGCTCTCGAACGCTCAGTCGCTCGTTCAGGTGGAGGTGCAGAACTTCTCCTTCGGGCGCTCCGCCAAGAAGGTGCCGAACATCGACAACAAGTACCGCGTGAGCGACTACGCCTCGATTGAACTCGGCGTCAAGATCGTCGACACGACGACCGGCCAGATCACGGGCGCCTTCAACGTGAAGGGGAAGGCTTCCTCCCCGACCGTCGTGGCCAATTCCGTCGGTTCCGCGAGCCGCACGATTCTCGACAAGGCTCTCGAGCGCGCCGTAGGTTCCTTTGTCGATCAGCTCACCGACACGATCTTCCCGATCATGGTCATTCAGGCCAAGGGCAAGCGTCTCTACGTCAACCGCGGCAACGACGGCGGCATGAAGGTGGGCGACACCTTCATCGTCTTCCTGCCGGGCGAGGACCTGATCGACCCGGTGACGGGCGAAAACCTCGGCTCCGAAGAGGAAGAGATCGGCACGGCCAAGGTGACGCGCGTCAATCCGAAGTTCACGATCGTCGAAATGACGAAGGGCGACACGGCCTTGGTGCAGCCGGGCTGCATCCTTCGCCGTCCCGTCAAGTGATGTCCGTCAGTAGGGGATGATCATGCAGTTTTCCTCTGTGAAAATCGGGGTCGCGTCGCTCCTCTCCGTTCTGTCGCTTTCCGTCGCGGCGGCGGGGATCACGACGAAGACGGTCAACGCTTCGGGCTTCGGTCCGGACCGCCGCGAGGCCTTGAACGCGGCGCTCGTCGAAGCGGTTGCCAAGGTCCGCGGCCTGTCGGTTGCAAACGTTCAGGCGACGGCCCGCGCGGCAAGTTCCTCCAAAGTGGCGGTCGCGGGAAAGAGCCTCGGCGTCGATTCGAGTCACGAGTCGGGGTTTGACGCCACGGCGACCGAAACGCACGGCTCCGTCAAGAGTTATGAAGTGCTCGACGCCCGCGAGGACGTTCCCGGGCGTTGGAAGGTGAAGATCTCCGCCGACATTTCCGTTTATGAGAGTGACGCGTCGAACAACCGCCGCCGCATTTCGGTCGTGCCCTTCCGTCTCCCCGAAGCGAATTCGCCCGCGCAGGAAAAGCGCTATGCGGCCGTGGCGCAGCGTCTTTCGCTCGGCGCGGTCGACTACGTGACGAGCACGCGTCACTTCTCGGTCGTGGACCGCACCTACGACGGCGAGCGCCTTGTCGAGTTCCTGCGTCTTCTCCTGCCCGACGTCGCCCGCGACGAACGCGCGCGCATCGGCAACAGCTCCGGAACGGACTACCTCGTCGTGGGCGACATTCTGTCCTTTGATTCCAAGGAGTCGACGACGATCGTTCCCTACACGAAGGAAAAGATCACGAAGTCGGAAACGAACGCGACCGTTGCCTGGCGTGTCCTCGAAGCGGCGACCGGTCAGGTGCTCGCTTCGGGCACGATCAAGAAGAGCTACCCCTCCAAGGACGTCGACGTGGCGCGTCAGATCGGCGAAGAAATCGGCGAAAAGATCACCGACATCATCTATCCGATCGTGGCGCTCGACTACAACAAAGGCCGCATTTCGCTCGCGCAGGGCGGAAGCTCCATGAAGGTCGGCCGCGTCTATCAGCTCAACCGCTACGGCAAGGTGCAGACCGATCCGTACACGCACGAACCCATGGCCCGCGAGGAAATCCCCGTCGGGAAGGTCCGCATCGTGTCGGTGAGCCCCAAGATCTCCTACGCCGAGGTCGTGGACTGCCGAGTGGATCTGACCGGCATGGGCCCCAAGGAATACGTGCTGCGCGCGCTCCCCGAGGAATCGGGCTCCCGCGGTGGCCGCAAGATCCGCAAGACCATGACGCCCAACTGGTAAGCCAAAAGTTTTCTCTTTTATGGAATGCAAAAAATGAAAAAGCAACGCAAAGCCCTGACCGCGGCCTGTCTTCTCGCCTTCGCCGCGACCGCCTGGGCCGCTCCCGAAACGGTCGTGACGAACGCCCCCGCGGCCGCCCAGCCCGTGACGGTGGCTTCCGCCGCGCCGGTTGCGGTCGTCACCGTCGAAACGGTGAAGGACGTCAATCAGTTCCCCGCCGCCGACCAACATCCGCCCGTTCAGAAGAAGCTTCCCGCCGCTTCCGCCGTCCGTCAGCAGGTGCGCGACTACCTTCAGTCGAAGGGCATCAGCATCGGCAAGGAAAACAAGGGTAAGACCTATTTCGACGGGGTGGCCGACGTCAACGTCAACCGCGCGAGCCCGGACTACGGCAAGTCTCTCGCGATGGCCTATGAAACGGCCTACATGGAAGCCCTTCGCAAGTTCGCCGAATTCCTCGACCTGCAGGTGGAAAACGAAGTGAGCCGCGAGCTCTTCACGGACAACAGCACGGATGCCCGGCGCTTCACGGCCGATCCGACGAAGACCAAGCTCGACGTTCTCCTCGACAAGGGGACGGCCCTTGCCGAAGCGCAGATCGACAACGCCCTGCGCAAACTCGGCACGAGCGAAAGCCGCATCAAGAGCATGACGCCCGTGGAAAAGAAGACCTTCCTCAAGAAGGCGATTTCCGACGAGACCACGCGGCGTGCGTCGCTCGCCTTGGGCGGCATCAACATTGCGCAGAACTTCGTGTCGGAAACCGACAACGGCCGCGCGGCCGTGGCCGTGCTTCTCGCGTATTCGCCCAAGATGGAGGCGGTGGCCGCCTCGCTCGCCCGCGGCGAAAAGCCGATGATCCAGGCGGTCGGTCAGCCGCTCGATCAGTTGCTGCCGCTCAACGACCCGTCGAAACTCGCCGACCTCTACGGTCCGCGCATCATGATCGACAACCAGGGCCCCGTGATCGTTTCCTTCGGCCTCTGGAGCTCCTCCTACAAGGGCGGCGACGAAGACTTCGCCGCCGACGCGGTGGAAAGCGCCTTCATGCAGGCCGACTCGGACGCGACCGCGCAGATCGCCCGCTTCATGAACCTCTCCTTCAACACGGAACAGACGACCGAACGGGGCGACTCCAAGGAACGCTTCATGGAACGTGACGCCGAAACCGGCGACGCGGGCGTTCAGAAGGCGGAACGCATCATTACGGACCGCGTGAGCTCCCAGAGCGTCGCGCGTGCGCAGGCGCACCTCACGGGCCTTGAAACCGTTCACGAATGGACCTACGACACGCCCGACGGTCACACGCTCGTCGGCGTCGTCAAGGCCTACCGCTTCTCGGGCATCGAGCGCGCCCGCGAGATCCTTGAAGGACCGCAGGAGGAACCGCAGGCCGAAGAAGCCGCCGCGCAGGAACCGGCCCGTGAATTCCAAAACAGCAATCGCCGCGGAAGCGTCGAGTCGAGTCTCGACGTCTTCTGATTCCCTTTTTCACTCACCCGCTTAACCAACCAAAGCAGGACCAAAAATGAAGAACATTCAAAAAGTACTGTTGGCCGTCGCCGTCACGGCCGCTCTCGCCGGCTGCGCGACGACCCGCAGCGACTCCCTCGGCCTCGCCGAAAACGAAGCCGTCAAGACCTACGCCGATGCCTATCAGCCGGCCCGAGACATGCTCTTTGCGGGCAAGTTCGACGAACTGAAGGCCAAGGTTCTTGAAAACGGCAAGGACAAGGAAGGCAAGGCACTCACGAAGGAAGAGGCCTACGAAAAGCTCATTTCGTCCGCGAGCGAACTCTCCATCATGGAACGCGGCCTTCTCGCCCTCAACACCGGGGACGTCGACCGTGCGCTCTTCTTCTTCGACGCCGCGGAAGAAAAGCTCAACCTCGCCGAAGACCAGACCGGCGTGACGGACCAGGCGGCCGGCGCCTCGAAGTCCCTTCTCGCTTCGGTGACGGGCGCCAAGGAACTCGCCGACTACGAAGTCCGCAGCTACGAAAAGGTGATGCTCCTCAACTACAAGGCCCTTTGCTACATGCTCAAGGGCGACCGCAAGGCCTACAACGTGACGCGCCGCGCGATCGACCTGCAGCAGGAGGAATGGGAAAAGTTCCAGCAGGAAAAGGCGAAGTTTGAGGAAGAACACCCCGAACTCTTTGACGAAAAGGCTCAGAAGGAAGCCGCCAAGAAGCAGGCCGCAGCCAAGGCCAAGGCTGAAGCGGAAGCGAAGGCCAAGGCCGAAGCTCAGAAGAAGGCTCAGGCGCAGCAGCAGGCCAATTCGCAGCAGGCCAAGGAAGGCCTCGCGGGTCTCGCCGGCGCTTTCGGCGGCATGTTCGGCGGCAGCGACACGAAGAGCTCGACCGAAGCCGCGGGCGACGCCGCGCAGACGGCCGTCGGAGCGCTCGATGCGCTCGCCGCGTTGCCCGAAATCATCGGCGGCATCAATGTCGACGACCGTTCCGCCGAAACCAAGAAGAAGGCCGGCCTCGTGACCTCGGCCTACGTCAACCCGTTCGGCGACTACATGAACGCGCTCCTTCAGGAATTCGACAGCCTCGAAGACCGCAGCCTTCGCGACAACGCGCGCATTTCCTACGAAAAGGTCGTGGAAAACAACAAGGACTGCAAGGCGGCCGTCGTCGCCAAGAAGGACGTCATGAAGGGGCTTCGCAAGAATCAGAAGCTCGTTCAGGTGATCCTCTCGGACGGTTTTGCTCCGTACCAGAAGGAATCCTCCAAGTCCTTCCGCGTGGGCAAGTATCAGGCCACGCTCAACTATGCAAACGCCACGCCCGTCGACACGCCCGTGGTCGGCGCCAAGGTGATGGCCGGCGGCAAGACGACGCGCATGTCGAGCCTCACGAAGATGGAATCCATCATCCTTCGCGACGAACAAGACCGCATGCCCTGGCGCGTCTTTGACACGGCCATGGCGCTCCTTCGCTCCGGCATGGCCCACGACAAGCTCGGCGTTTTGGGCGACGCGCTCGCTTCGTCCGTTCAGCACCCCGACACCCGTTCGTGGCTGTCGCTGCCGAACCAGGTGCTCGTGAGCCGTCTGGTCGTGCCCGCCAACCTCAAGACGATCGACATTTCGACCGTTGACAAGAGCGGCAAGGTGTTGGCCAAGAACACGGTGAAGATCGCCGAAAAGGGACCGACGGTCGTCTACGCCGTCAACTACGGCACGCACCTGCAGACCTTCGCCAACGAATTCTCGTGGGTGAAGTGATTTCACAACCGTAGCGCGGGGAAGGGGAGAAAGATCGTTTTCTCCCGAATGCCCCGCGATGGAAACCCTGCCGAAGGAAGGCTTCAGCAGGGTTTCAAGGGATAAACATCATGAAAAAACTCTCTTTAATCGCCGCCGCGTCCGCGCTGGTTCTGGCCGGCTGCGCGCAGCAGCCGGTGAGTCAGCCCGGCACGCCCGAACCCGTTCCGGTTCTCTCCGCGGAAATCGCTCCGGGCGTCACCGTGCACTACGACAACGAGCTCGTCGCGCGGATGGTGGAAGTGAAGAACGCCCGCATCAACACGAGCGCGCGTCTTCCGAAGCTCACCTTCCAGCTTCACAACCTCTCGAGTCAGCGTCTTCCGATCGAATATCAGATTGAATGGCGCGACGCCGACGGTGCGCCGCTTCTCGTTTCGAACGGTTGGTTGCAGGCGACCCTGACGGGCAACACCGAAAAGGCCGTGTCGAGCATCGGCAAGAGCGTCGACGCCAAGAGCGCGGCCGTTACGGTCCGCGTGCCCAACGTCACGCAGTACTACTCCGCCGAACCCGATCCGGTGGAAACGATGCGGATGCAGCAACAGTACAACCAGCAGCTCCTGAACGGCGCCAACCAGTAAAAGGAATTTCCCGATGAAAAAACATTTTCTTCTGATGAGCGCCGTTCTCTCGGCCGCGCTTCTGAGCGGCTGCGCCACGACGGGCTCGACGGGCGGCATGGGCATGCCGGTTCTGACCGGTCACATGCGCTCCGTTTCGATCGTCGATTCGTCCGAACGCATCAAGCTCGACACGAAGGTGACGCTCTCCGACATCATTGCGTTTGCGGAAAACCTCACGAACAAGATGCTTTCGACGCCGGTGATCGCCAAGGCCAAGAAGCCGCCGCGCATCGTCGTGGGGAACCTTCGTCAGAACACGCATGACGAAAACCTACGCGTCCAGGACATTCAGGACCGCATCCAGGAAGTGTTGCTGAATTCGGGCGCCGTGCGCGTGCTCGACAGCTCGGCGACGAACTTCGACTACATCATGCAGTCCGAAATCACCGACATCGTGACGCGCGCTCCCGACGGTCAGAAGCTCGTCGACTACACGATGAAGATCAAGCTCTTCACCTTGGACGGCGAACTTGTCGGCCAGTGGTCCGACGACCTCTCGCTCTTCAAGTCCCGCTGAGCGCAGAAACGAAATCTCCGCGCCGTTCTTCGTTAGAACGGGGCGCGGAGGGCTTTTGCAACGGGTTCCCTTTTGACGAGGGAGCCCGTTCGTTTTTCCGAATCTTCAATCCGTGAACGGGATTTCTTCGACCATCTCGGCAAAGGTCACGAGCTTCACGTTGGAGAGTTCCGCCGCACGCCGGCGGCAGGCATCGGTGAAGCCCGAGCGCGAAAAGAGGTAAAGGTACCGCTCACTGTGGCGGAAAAGGCGACGCGATCGATTTTCAAGTGTCTCAAGAACGCCGACGTCCACCCTAGCATTCGTCCACTTACACTCAGCAAAGAGTGCTTTCTGTTTGTTTTCCTCTCCCATCAGATCGATTTCTTCTTCCCGCTTCGTTTCCGGGTTGGTACCCCACCAACGGCCGAGACTCGTAAAGAACACGGGGGTGCGGCCGCAAGCGAGTTCTCGCAACAGGTATTCGCGGCAGATCTCTTCGAAGATCGGCCCCATGTACATGGAAAATTGCGGTGCGATTCGTTGTAATACCACGTCTTCCGTGTCACCTCGCGCCAGAATCGAGCTGTTGGGGGCGACGAATGTAAACCAGAATCGGAACATGTTGTCGGCAATACGGTAAAGCGAACGGCGTGATTGCTTCTCTCCGTATGGTGTTTCTCGCGCAACAATGCCGAGTAACATCAGGGTGCGGAGGACCCCCACCGTGGCAGCACTTTCTTTTTGAAGACGGGTTGCGATTTCGTTGAGACGCGATGCGCCATCGGCAATCGCCTGAATGGCAGAGAAATAAGTTTCTGGCGTACGCGTTTCCTGCCGCAGGAAAGTAATGGGCTCTTCCGAGAAAAAGGACGAACTCGAGAGCCAAGTATTCTTCAGAACTTCGTCGATGCTTCCACTTTCTCCAACCTGCTGTAAATAGAGCGGCGTTCCCCCTACGGCACCATAGAGAAGAGCTGATTCTTCCGGTGTTCGATGCGGTAGAAGTTGACGGGCGTCGAAAAAATCGAAGGGTTCTACCCGTAATTGTCCTGTCCGGCGACCGTAGAGAGGTGACCGATAGGCAAGTACCTCTTCCTCCATGAATGAGATGGAGGAACCGCAGAGAATGAGCATCATCTTCGAGCGATCGTGATGAAGATCGATCAAGCGCTGCAGAACGGAGGCGAGACTGCGGTCTGCTCGGGCGGCGAAGGGGTACTCGTCAAAAATGACCACAATTCGCTCGTCGTGACTTCGTTCGAAAAGATATTCGAAAGCCGTTTGGTAGTCGGGAAAGACAGCTCCCTCGGGTTCGCTCAGACCAAACTGGATGGCACGGCTCAAATTCCTAATGTTGACGGCATTGTCGGTCTCGAGACTCATGAAGTACACGGCCTTCTTATTCTCGATAAAACGGCGTAGCAGTGTACTTTTTCCGACGCGGCGACGACCGTATACGACAAGAAATTCGAAGCGTTGTGACTGAAAATGGCGCTCGAGAGCGCGGAGTTCGTTTCGGCGACCGATAAATTGCATGGCGATTCGCTTCTTACATAGAACAAGAGAAGGAATATGGTTGCTAAGGCTATATTTACTAAACTGTGATTTAGTAAACTATATCTTACTAAAATTAAGATTCCTTGTGTTGATTCCGAAGTGAGGTGGTCGAGCCTGACACGACAATTTCGAACACAAAGAAAGTGAAATTCGATGTATGCCGCTCACGTTGCCGTCGATGGTATAGACGTTTGAGGTGATAACACGGAGACATCTTTAAACCCAAAAAGCCACATTTCATTCACGGTCATCCCGCTACAATGAGGCGAAGAGTTTTTTCGAAAGGGCATCGGGAGAAGATCCCGAGTCGAAAGCGTGGAGGTGCGATTTGGGTTTTTGCAGAGGCGGGGCGGCCGTCGTCGGTCTTCTTCTGCTCGCCTGCGACGCGGGCGTGCAGGCGGCCGCGTATCGCGTCGACGTCAAGGGGCTTGAAGGCAACTTGGCGCAAAACGTCGACGTACAGGTCAAAACCCTGCTCGCGGGGAGCGTCCCCGAAGAGCGGCAGGCCTTTCGCGCCCAGCTCCACCGTGCGATCCGCACGGGTCTTCGCGCCCTCGGCTACTACCGCCCCGAAATCCGCTACGAGTGGGAGAAGGATGAGAAGGGAGAAGAAACCGATCTTCTGCACGTGACCGTAGATCCGGGCGAGCCCGTCGTTGTTTCGGAGACGAGCGTCACCTTCCGCGGGGGCGCGGCGAAGGACCGTGCGTTTGAACGCCTGAAAAGGCGTCTTCCCAAAAAGGGCGCAGTGCTCAATCACGGCGAATATGAAGACTTCAAGTCGCAGATCGAAGCCGTGGCCGTGCGCAAGGGCTATTTCGACGGCGGCTTCAAGCGCAAGGTCCTCGGCGTCGACGCCGAAAAGCGCGAAGCCTACTGGTGGCTCGAATATGATTCGGGCGAGCGCTACCGCTTCGGGAAGACGACCTTCAAGGGCTCGCAGATCGACGACGACATTCTGCAGAACCTCGTTCCCTACAAGGAGGGGGCCTATTACAACTCCAACCGCGTCGCCGAACTCAACAGCCGTCTCTCCGAGACGGGGTGGTTCAATTCGGTGGTGGTCGTTCCGCAGATGGAGGAGGGACGTGAATCGAAGGTCCTTCCGATGGCGGGAAATCTCACGCCCAAGAGCGCGAATTCCGTGGAAGTGGGAGCGGGTTTGAGCACCGACGTGGGTCCGACCTTCAAGACCACCTGGCGAAAGCCCTGGCTCAACAGCCGCGGACACAGTCTGACGGGCGTCTTGGACCTCTCGAGCAAGGAGCAGGAACTGGGCTTCGGCTACAAGCTGCCGCTCGCCGAAAACGCGCTCGAGCAATACTGGCTCTTTCAGGGCGGCTACAAGCACGAAGACCTGAACGACACGAAGTCGGACTCGACCATGCTGTCGGCAAGCCGCAACTGGAACTACGAGGACGGTTGGCAGCGGACGGTGAATCTTCGCTGGTCGCTCGACAAGTTCACGCAGGCCGACGTCACCAACACGACGATGCTCATCACGCCGGGCGTCTCGATCTCGCGCACCCGCACGAAGGGCGGCATGATGCCGACCTGGGGCGATTCGCAGCGCTACAGTCTCGACGTCTCGAGCGAATGGTGGGCGTCGGACGTCGATTTCGCTGTCCTGCAGGCGCAGGTCGCGATGATCCGCACCTACGCCAGAAAACACCGCTTCGTGCTCCGTTCGCACTTCGGGTGGATTGAAACGAGCCAGTTCGACCAGGTGCCGCCGGACCTGCGCTTCTTCGCGGGCGGCGACCGAAGCGTGCGAGGCTACGACTACAAGTCGATCTCTCCGGAAAACGACGAGGGAGAACTCACGGGCGCTTCGCGCCTGGCGGTGGGAAGCATCGAATACCAGTACAACGTGACGGGGAAATGGTGGGGCGCCGTCTTCGTCGACGCGGGCGAAGCCGTCAACGACTTCAACAGCCGCGACTTCAAGGTCGGGGCGGGCGTCGGCGTGCGTTGGGCGTCGCCTCTGGGCCCCATCAAATTCGACATCGCCCGCCCGGTGAGTGACCGGGAAGAAAAGGGCTGGCAGTTTTACATCGGACTCGGGCCCGAACTATGAAGTGGAAGCGTTATCAGTTGATCGGCATGGGAGCGGGCGCCCTCGTCTTCGCGACGGTCGCCGGCGTCTCCTTTCTGCTCGGAACGTCCGCGGGGCTTCGCGTTCTCTCAAGCGGCGCCGAGTGGGCGGTCGACGGCCTCAAGGTGGGCGACGTCTCGGGTTCGCTTCTGCACCTGCGGCTCTCGGACGTTCGGTACGAAGCGCCCGGCATCCGCTTCAAGGCCGACCGCTTTTCCTACGACGTGGCGGGCCGCGCCGTCTTCTCGAACCGCATCGTCGTGGACGACGTTCGTCTGGCGGGCGCCGAGATCGTCGTGCGCACGAAGGAGCTTCCTCCCTCGGCCGAGACGTCTGAAGAGCCCTCCGCGCCGCCGGCGGAACTGCGCGCGCCTCTGCCTTTTTTCCTGCAAAATCTCGCCGTTGAGGACATTTCACTCGACGCGGACGGAACGCTCGTCACGCTCGACGACTTTCATGTATCGGGACGGTGGTTCGAGCGCGGCGTGACGATTGCGGACGCGGCGGTTACGGGCGTGCGCGTATCGACGCCCGAAATCGCAAAGGCCGGGACGGAAAATCCTGCCGCCGAGGCTTCCGAAACGCCGGCGGCGCCGGAAACGCCCGCAGCCGCGGTGACCGTCGCTTCGACGGAGAAAACGGAGGACGGGGCGCCCGAAGCGGCGGGGATTCCTTCCGAGGCCGGGCGGGTCGATGCCGCATCTTCGGGGGTTCCCGAAAAAACGGAGGCCGACTCGGTCGAAGCGCCCGCCCAACCCCTGGGCGAACGCCTCACGGCGCTTTTCTCGAAACCGCTTTTGCCGGCCCTTCCCGAAGTGCGTCTGCCGGTCGACATTGCGCTTGAGAAGCTGACGGTTGCGGACGTCGAAGGCTTCGGAAGCCGCCTCGAAAGTCTGCACGCAGCGGCCGCCTGGAAGGAAAACCTCCTCACGGTCTCGCGTCTCGACGTAAAGGGCGAAGCCTCGGGCGCCAAGGCAGAAGGGAGTCTCACGGGCAACGTGGCGCTTTCGGGGGCCTGGACGAGCGATTTGACGCTCAATGCCCGGGCCGACTTCGGAACGCCCGAAGCGCCGCAGTCGGCGGCCGTCAAGGCCCGTCTTGCGGGCGGGCTTCTCGAGACGATGCGGCTTGACACCGAGATCGACGCGGCGATTCCCGCGCCCATCAAACTGCACGTGACGGGCGAAGCGTCGCCCGCCAAGGCGGGTCTCCCGCTCTCGCTGACCGTACGGAGCCCCGGCTTCTCGCAGGATGTTCTGACGCTCTCGAACGTCGACCTTGAACTCTCGGGCTTTGCCGTCGACTATGCGCTCAAGGCCCGCACGCACCTCAAAGTCGATCAAATCACCGAGGGCGATCTCACGCTCGAAGGAAAGGGCTCGGAAGTGGCGGCGTCCCTGACCGCGCTCACGCTCGCTACCGACCGCGGGACGGCCGTCTTTTCGGGCGACGTCGACTGGCGCGACGCCGTGCGCTGGCATACGGACCTAAAGATCGACGGCCTCGACACGGGGACGCTCATTTTCCCGAAGGCCCCGATTCGGCTCTCGGGCGACATGCAGACGAAAGGCATCGTAAAGGGCTCCGAGTGGGCCGCCTCGCTCACGGGCGTGGACCTCAAGGGGACGATTCAAAAGGCTCCCTTGGGACTCAAGGGCTCCTTCGGGATGACGAGCGACGGAAGTTTTCTCTCGCCCGGGCTCGATCTGCAGCTCGGCGTCAACTCGGTGCATCTGCACGGCGAGGTGAAGGTCGCCGACGGAACGCAGCGCTTCAACATCGAGTCGAGCATCAACGCGCCCGACTTCAGCCGCGCGATTCCCGGAGCGACCGGGCGCGCCGAAGGACACTTTCATCTGAAGGGGCGGCCGACCTTCCCGATTCTCGACGTCGACATCCGCGCCTCCAATCTCTCCTTTGCCGACTACGCTCTGAAGAGCCTGCGCCTCAAAGGCGGCATCGCGCAGGGCGAAGAAATGATGGGGGACGTCACGCTCACGGCGGATCACCTCACGATTCCGGGCGTGACGCTCGCCGAAGCGAGCGCCCGTCTGCGCGGCAAGGAGCGAAAACACGATCTGACGCTCACTTGGGCGGGAACGCCCGTGAGCGGCGAGATGAAGCTTTCGGGCGACTTTTTGCGCGATGCCGCGACCTGGGAGGGGGGCGTCGCGAGCGCGGCTTTTCAGACGCCCGCGGGCGACGTGAAGCTCGCCGAGCGCATGACGCTTCGCTATCGCAACGCCGATCAGTCCCTGCGCGTGGGCTCGCACTGTTGGCGCCACGAAAGCGCCGAGGTGTGCCTTGCGCGCACGGCCGACGTGGACTTGAGCGGAAAGAAGGCCTTCCCCGTACGACTTGCTCTCGAGCGCTTCGATCTCGGTTGGCTGCGCGACAAACTTCCCCGCAGAACGCTGCTCGAAGGCGTCGTGAAGGGAACGGCGGACCTCACGGTTCCGGCGGGCTTTACGGGCATTCCGCAGGGGCGCGTGGCGCTCGAAACCGTCGGTCTCAAGGGGACGATCCGGATGCCCGAAGAGGACTTCGTGCTCGGATTCGACGCCTTCACCGTGGCGGGCGAGTTGCGCGAAAAACGGATTTCGCTCGACTGGCTTCTCGACATCGCCGGAAACGGCAGACTCTCGGGGTCTGCCTCGGTGACGGAGCCGCTCGGCGAAAAGAAACTGGACGGGACCCTGCGGATGGAGGACCTGTCTGTCGCGATGGTGAATCCGCTCCTCTCTGCGGGCGAAAAGGCCGAAGGCGTCATCTTCGGCGACCTTCGCTTCGGCGGGACATTGCCTGCGCCCACGCTCACGGGCGAGACGGGGATCCGCGACGCGCGCGTCGACAGTACGAAACTTCCCTTCGAAATGCTCCCGAGCTACGTGACGCTTCGCTTCGGCGGACGGGATTCCGTGCTCGAAGGTCTGCTCAAGACCCCGAAGGGCGAAGTGAACATAGCGGGAAACGCCTCGTGGGAGACGCTTGAAGCCTGGCGCGCGAAGGTGTCGGTAAAGAGCAAGACCCTGCGCCTCACGGTGCCTCCGATGGCGGAGCTTGATCTCTCCACCTACGTGAGCTTTGAGGCCCTTCCGGAGAAATACCGGCTCGAAGGGCTCCTTTCGGTGCCCTGGGCGCGGATCACCGTGCAGGAGCTCCCCGAGTCCGCCGTTGCGGTGTCCGAGGACGAGGTGCGTCTCGACCGTCCGGGATCCTGGCAAAAGGCGGCCGCTTCCGACAAGAAGCCCGTTCCGCTCGAAAGTGCGCTCTTCATCGTCCTCGGCGACGACGTGCGCGTCGACGCCATGGGCCTCAAGGCGAGCCTCACGGGGAAACTCAACGTCGCGCAGATGCAGAATTCCTTGGGACTCAACGGTCAAATCACCGTTCCCTTCGGACAGTTCCGCGCCTACGGACAGGACCTGATCGTGCGCAAGGGGGAATTCCTCTTTTCGGGTCCGATCTCGAATCCGCTCCTCACGATCGAAGCCGTACGCAATCCCGAACGGACGGCCGACGACGTCGTCGCGGGCGTGCGCGTGACGGGGACGGTCGAGCGCCCGAAGGCCGTGATCTTCTCGGAACCGGCCTTGAGCGAGCAGGAGGCCTTCAGCTATCTGATCCGGGGCGAAGGCCTCGATCCCTCGGGCGACACGGACAACTCGGCCATCACGTCGGCCCTGATCGGGCTGGGTCTCAGCCAGGGCTCGGGGCTTCTCACCGAAGTGGGCGACGCCATCGGGCTTACCGACTTCGGGATCGACACCGAAGGGGCGGGCGACAGCTCGCAGGTGGTCGTGAGCGCCTACGTGCTCCCGGGCCTCAAGGTGAAGTACGGCGTCGGGCTCTTTGATTCGCTCGCGACGCTCACGCTTCGCTACCGGCTCCTGCCGAGGCTTTACTTGGAAGCCGCTTCGGGCGTCGATCAGGCGCTCAACGTCCTCTATCAGTTCGAGTTCTAAGGGGTATCCCGAAGAAAATCGGCGCGCGGATCCGTGTCCTGCGCGCCGATTTTGTTAGACTTCCGTTTTCTCTTGGTCCATGCCCCCTCCGGCGCAAACCGTTTTTTCCCGCGGAAAAGACGTTTCGCGAAAGCTTCGAGCCGCGGCGCTTTCGCGAAACAACTTTGCAGGAGCCGTTCATGGAAACCAATCACCGTCCCGACGCACTGACGACCCAGGAAGTCTTGGAAAAAGTCCTCTCGGGGGCCGTCGTGAAGACTTCTCTTCCGCTCGGAAGGCAGCTGCCGCTCGCCTTTCTCGCGGGGCTCTACATCGGATTGGGCGGGCTTTTCGCCACCTTGTTCCTTTCGGACGCAAGTCTCTCCTTTGCCGTGCAGCGCTTCGGCGCGGGCGCGGTCTTCTCGCTCGGCCTTTCGCTCGTTCTTGTCGCGGGCGCTGAGCTCTACACCGGCAACACCATGATTGCGGCATCCGCCGCGGACGGCCGCATCACTTGGGGCGCGACCCTGCTCAACTGGGTGCGCGTGTGGCTCGGGAACGCCCTGGGCGCGCTCACGCTCGTCGCGCTCGTCGCCTGTGCGCACACGGCCGACCTCGGTCCCATGGCGCAGGGCATGTTGGGCGTCGCTGCGGGAAAACTCTCCGCAGGATGGTTCACGATCTTCGTGAAGGGGATCCTCTGCAATCTTCTCGTGTGTCTGGGCGTCTGGATGGGGTATGCGGGCCGAAGCGTCGCCGACAAGGTGCTCGGCGTCTTGCTTCCGGTCTCGGCCTTCGTCGCGCTCGGGTTCGAGCACTGCGTCGCGAACCTCTACTTCCTGCCGCTCTCGATGGTGCTCTCCGCTTCGGGCTATGTCGTCGACGGAATCGATCCGGCGCTCTTCACCTGGGCGAACGTCGCGAAGAACCTCACGGCGGCGACGCTCGGCAACACGGTCGCGGGCGTGTCGCTTGCGATGCTCTATCGGGCGGCCTGCGCAAAACGCTGAAGCGGCCCGGGACGTCCGACGGGCATCGGGCAGAAGAAAGCCGCAATGCGCTATCATCTTCACCATCTTTTGCGCAGAAAACGCGGAGCGAGGGGCTCGGTCCGCGACAAGAACGATGACTTTTGCCAAATCGACCCTCTCTCTCCTTTGTCCGCTTCTTTTCTCGGGCAGCCTTTCGGCCGCCGTGTTGGGCGAAATGACGGTGCGCTCGGTTCCGGGCGAACCCTTGGACGCGATCCTCACGATTGAGGACGTGGACCTTTCGTCGACCACTTCGATGGTGCGCGTGGCGCCTCCGGGAACCTACCTCCGCGAAGGCGTCGCCTGGCCCGAACAGGTGCAGGACCTGAAACTCAAGCGCGACGCCGCGGCCGACAACAATGTGACGGTCCGCGTGGTGGGAAGTGAAACGCTCGGTACGGAAAGCTTTCCTCTCCTGATCGAACTCAACGTGGGCGGCAACGTCACCGTCCGGCAGTATGTTCTGCACGCCGAAAACGGCCGCTTTGCGGTGACGGCCGACCTGCCGCGCCGCACGGTGACGGCGCCCGCCGCCGCGCCCGAGACGCCGGCGGTATCCTCCGTCACGATGGCCGCGGCGAGCGACCCGAAGGAAGTGAAGGCGCTCAAGCGCCGTTTGGCGAAGAAGGGACGCTACGCTCCCTCCGTCGTTCGCGACTACGTGGCTCTGAACGGCTTTGATTCGACGCAGCCCTTCAGCGTGATCGAAGACATGACGATCTGGTCGATCGCGAAACTTTACTGGCCCGTTTTTGAAGGCTGCACGATGGAGCAGCTCGTCGTGGGGTTTGAAGAGAAGAACCCCGGCGCCTTCCTGAGCGACGATCCCTCGAAACTCGTGATCGGCTCGAGACTTACCGCGCCCACGCGCGCGGAAGTGCTTGCGATCGATCCGGTGGCGGCCTTCCGGCGCGTGCACGGCAACGACACGGCGATTCCCATGCCCACGCAGAACCTGATCGACGCGCAGGCGATGAGTCTCGAAACCGCCGAAAAGACGGCCCGCGCGCAGACCGAAGCGCGTGAGCGCGGTCTTGCGACCGCCGAAGTGGCGGCGGCCGGCCGCGCGGCGATTGAAGCCGACCGCGCCGAACGCACGCAGGCGCGCGAGCTGATGGGCGACGAACACCCCGGCACTGCGCCCGCGGCGCAGTCTGCCGAGCCGTCCGCGACGAAGACCGAAGCTGCCGAACCGGTCGCTGAATCCGCCGCCAAGTCTGCGGAGCCCACCGCCGAAACGAACGGGAACACAGCAGAAATCGCGGCGCCGTCCGAAACGACGTCCGTCGACGAAGCGTCCGAAACCGAACCCGAGGCCTCGGAAGAAGCGCCCGCATCCGCTTCGGAAGAACTTCCGAATCCCGACGATGCGGCCGATCAGAGCGTGACGCAGGATTCGCTCAATCGTCCGGCGGACCCCGCGATTGCCGAGGCCGTCTCCGAGCAGAACGCCGAAGTCCAGGCGCCCGCCAAGGAGCCCGCTGAAGAAAAGCCCTCCGAAGAAGCCGCTTTGCAGAATGCGGCGACGTCCGCCGAGCCCGCTTTCGCGGCCGAACCTGAAAAGACCGCCGCGACCGAAGAGAAGAAGGACGAGTCCTCCGGGATTTCGGGCGGCGTGATCGGCGTGGGCGTGCTCATTCTTCTTTTCCTTTGGTGGCTTTTGCGCCGCAAGAAGTCCGAGGGAGACGATCCCGAAGCCAAGCCCGAACAGACCGTGACGCTCGCCAAGGACATTCCTCCCTCGTCGCCCGCCCAGTTGAAGGCCTTGGAGCGTACCGTCGACGAAGCCGTAAAAAACGGTACGACCGCGGGCGCGATGGGCGCGGGCGCAGCCGCCTTCGCCGAAGAAAAGGCCCGTGGCGAAGAGACGGCTCCGTCGGACGAAGCGGGGAAGGAAGCCTCCGCTTCCGGGACGCCGCTTGAAGCCGAGGCGAAACCGGCCGAACCCGCGGCGCAGCCGTGGCTCGAGCCCGACGACGAAATGCCGCCCGTAGACGAAGAGGAACGCAGCCGCACGAGCGACAAGGCCGTCTCCGACGTGGTCGGAGACCTTACGCTCGATCTTGACGATCACGAAGAGAAGACGCCGGCTCCCGCGCCCGAAGCGCCGGAACTTCCGACCGTCGCGGCGGAAGAGCCCGTCTCGCACCTTCGCAGTGAACGAGAAGTCGCCCAGACCGCGGCGATCGACGGAAAACTCAAGCTCGCGCAGGCCTTCGTGGGTCTGGGGGCGCTCAAGGAAGCCAGGGAACTTCTCGCCGAAGTGCGCGAGAAGGGGACGGCCCAGCAGCGCGAACACGCGAAGTTCCTGGAAGAGCGCATCGCCGGAGAAAAGGCGTGAGGATCGCGCTCGGCATCGAGTACGACGGCAGCGCCTTCTGCGGCTGGCAGATTCAACCCGACATGCCCTCGGTGCAGGCGACGCTCGAGGACGCGGTCGGACGTTTTCTCGCCGCCCCCGTCTCCCTCATCTGCGCGGGCCGCACCGACACGGGCGTGCACGCGACGCATCAGGTGGTGTCGCTCGACACCGAGGCGGTTCGGCCCGAGCGCAACTGGGTGCGGGGCGTCAACACGCACCTGCCGCCCACGGTGGCCGTTCTCTGGGCCCGGGCCGTGCCGGACGACTTTCACGCGCGCTTTGACGCAACGGCCCGCACCTACGAATACTGGCTCTACAACCACGCCGTGCGCAGTCCCGTCTACGCAAAGCGCGCGGGCTGGGTGTGGCGGCCGCTCGAGGTCGACCTCATGCGCCGCGGCGCGGCCTGTCTCCTGGGGACGCACGACTTTTCGAGCTTTCGCGCGGCCGAGTGTCAGGCAAAGACGCCCGTGCGCACGATCGAGTCGCTCGAGATCGTCCGGAAGGGACGGCTCGTGGGCCTTCGAATCACCGCGAACGCCTTCCTGCACCACATGGTTCGGAACATCGTGGGCACGCTCGTATACGTCGGCACGGGGCGCGAGCGTCCCGAATGGGTGAGGGAGGTGCTCGAAGCCCGCTCGCGGGCCGCGGCCGCTCCCACCTTCTCGCCCGACGGACTCTATCTCACGGGGGTGCGCTATCCCGACGTCGATATTCCGCAGACGGGAATGAGTCCCTTCGGTTTTGCCGGCTGACTTCAGCCGTTTGTGCTAACGCGTTTCGGCCTTCGACGCGCCGGCGCCTCCGTATAATGGAACTTTTCGCGGATGGAGAATCCGCATCGGTCCGGTTCCGGACCGACAAAAGATTTTTTTACGAACGAAGCTCAGGTCACTCCGATGAGTTGGTTGAATCACATTCTTCCGAAGATCCAGCGCAAGCAGGAATCCAAAGACGCGCCGCAGCGCAAGGTCAGTCCCATTCCCGAGGGGTTGTGGACGAAGTGCCCCGGCTGCGATCAGACGCTTTACGCCGAAGAGCTGCGCGGAAGTCTTCAGGTCTGCCCGAAGTGCGGTCACCACATGCGCATCGGCGCGCGTGCGCGCCTTGAAGCCTTCCTCGACCCCGAAGGTCAGGTGGAGGTTGCGGCGAACGTGCGCGCGGAGGATCCCCTTCATTTCGTCGACAGCAAGCCCTATCCCAAGCGCCGCGAAGCGGCCGAAAAGACGACGGGCGAAAAGGACGCGATCGTCGTGCTGTCGGGGACGCTGCGTCGCGAACCGATCGTCGCGGCGGCCTTTGAGTTCAAGTTCATGGGCGGCTCCATGGGCTCGGTCGTGGGCGAGCGCTTCTCGCGCGGCGTCGACGAGGCGATCCGCCGCAACTGTCCCTTCGTGTGCTTCGCCGCTTCGGGCGGCGCCCGCATGCAGGAAGGTCTCTTGTCGCTCATGCAGATGGCCAAGACCACGGCGGCCGTGACGCGTCTCTCCGAAGCGGGCCTTCCCTTCATTTCGGTTCTGACCGACCCGACGATGGGCGGGGTGTCGGCCTCCTTTGCCTTCATGGGCGACGTCGTCATCGCCGAACCCAAGGCCCTGATCGGCTTTGCGGGTCCGCGCGTGATCGAGCAGACCGTGCGCGAGAAGCTTCCCGAAGGCTTCCAGCGCGCCGAATTCCTCCTGCAGAAGGGACAGATCGACATGATCGTCGACCGCCGCGACATGCGCGCGCGCATCTCGGTGATCACGCAACTTCTCATGAAGAAGTCGCCCGTCAACGGCATCTGAGGCGGTATTCTCATTCGACAGATTCCCATTCGAGGCGCGGCGTCCGATTCGAGTCGGACGCCGCGTCTCCTCTTTTTCGGAGGTCTTTTCCATGACCGAAACGCAAACCTTCGCCACCCTCGACGACTGGCTCCGTCACATCGAAACGCTCCACGCCAAGCCCATCGACATGGGACTCGAGCGCATGCGGATGATGGTGAAAAAAATGGACATTCGCTTTTCCTGTCCCGTGATCACGGTGGGCGGCACGAACGGCAAGGGTTCGACCGTCGGAATGCTTGAGTCGATCTACCGCGCCGCGGGCTACAAGACCTGCGCGCACACGTCGCCGCACCTTCTGCGATTCAACGAGCGCGCCCGTATCAACGGGGTCGAGGCGCGCGACGAAGACCTGATGGCGGCCTTCGCCGAGGTCGAGGCCGCGCGCGAGGGGACGCTCTCCTATTTCGAATACACGGCGCTCGGCATCCTGCGTCTTTTCCAAAAGGAAAAGCCCGACGTGGTGATTCTCGAAATCGGACTCGGCGGGCGGCTTGACGCCATCAACACGATCGACAGCGACGCGGCCGTGATCTCCACGATCGGGATCGACCACACGGCTTTCCTCGGCGACACGCGCGAGGCGATCGCTTCAGAAAAGGCGTACATCTACCGTCCGGGGTGCCCGGCGGTATGCTCCGACGCGGACGTTCCGTCGACCCTTTCGGCGTACGTCGAGAAAATCGGCGCGAAGGGGATCTACGCTGGCCGCGACTTCCGCACGGTCGTGCACGAGGACGGGACCTTCGACTGGGAGGGCGAGGGCGTGCGCTTTGAAAAGCTTCCGCGTCCCGCGCTGCTCGGCGTCAACCAGTACCGCAACGCCGCGGGCGTGCTCGCGGTGGTGACGGCGCTCCAAGAAAAACTTCCCGTCGCGCGCGAAGCCGTCGAAAAGGGACTCGAGACGGTCCGCCTCACGGCGCGCTTCGAGACGGTGTCGCACGACCCGTGCCCGATCGTGCTCGACGTCGGACACAATCCGGAAGCCGCGGCGGTGCTCGCCCAAAACATCCGCCTCACAAAGCGCGGGGGCGAACGCACGATGGCGGTCTTCGGGATGCTCGCCGACAAGGACATGGAGGGCGTCGCCCGTCTGCTCCAAGACTCCTTTGACGACTGGTTCATCGCGTCGCTCACCGGACCGCGCGCCGCGTCGGCAACGCTTTTGAAGAGCGCTATGCTCCGCGCGGGCGTTCCGGAAGAACGCATCGAAAGCTACACGACCGTCGAAGCCGCGCTCGCGCAGGCGCGTTTCGTTGCAAAAAATCTCTCGGAACGCCCGGGCGGCACTGTTAGAATCATCGTGTTCGGGTCCTTCGTGACCGTTACGGCCGCGCTCGAAGCGCTTGCCGCCCACGCATAATCTGATTCATTCGCCCGTCTCCTTCTGCGGCGGGGTTCCGAGGAGAGAAAGATGTTCAATTTCTTCAAGACCGGCGGCAAGGGGCCCGCGGATTCCGATTCGAAGGGCCCGTGGGAGGAGGTGCGCACCGAACCCGTCTTGGGCGGCGAAAAAGCGCCCGAAGAAAAGGTCGCGGCCACGGAAACGGACAAGGTTTCGCCCTTTGAAGAAGTGCCGCCGACGGTCCCCGACCCCGCGTTGTTGGCCCGGGACGAGAAAGAGGGCGCTCCGTCCGATCCCGTCATTCCCGTGTGGGCGACGACGCCCGAACCCGAGGAGGAACCCTCGCGCGAAGCCGCGCTTGAAGCCGATCGGCCCGAGCCCATGGTGACGACGCCCGTGCCGCGCGAAACGGTGCGGCGCGTGCGTGATCGGGAGCGCGAAGCGCAGCCCGAGGAAGAGTCGGCCCCGATTCCCACGCCCGAAGAGGTGCTTCGTCACAAGCGCATGCGCCACCGCATGATCGGGGCGGCGGCGCTGCTTCTCGCACTCGTTCTCGTGACGCCCTTCGCGCTCGACGATGAAAAGAGCCTCGAGGTCGAGAAGATGAATCTCGACATTCCCGCTCCGCAGGCGGTCGAAACGACGATCGCGCCCGAACCGGAACCCGCGGCGGAAAAGCCCGCCCACGGCGACGTGGTGGTCGCGGGATCGGGAAAGAGCCCCTCGACGGGGGCCGCGAATCTGGAAGGGGAGGCGGCCAAGGAGACGGCGCCCGACCCGAAGGCCGGACCCGCCGAAGAGACGAAGGCGCCCGCCAAGGCGGAAGAGGCGGCGAAACCCGCCGAGCCCGTGCGCGGCGATGCGGCGCCCACGGGCGAAGGTTACTACATTCAGGTCCTCGCGACGAGTTCGGAACTCTCCGCCGAAAAGCTCGTCAAGGACATGAAGCTGCAAGGGCTTCCCGCCTACAAGATGAGCGTGCGCCAGAACGGCAAGACTCTCTGGCGCGTGCGCGTCGGGCTCTTCAAGACGAAGGCCGAGGCCGAGAGCGCTTCGGGTCTTCTCATGCTCAACAACTTCGCTTCGAAGCCCATCGTCTCCCATCAGAAGGCCTCGAAGAAATAAGCGGCGGAAATCGGTCGGACCGGCGCGGAAAATCTCCGCGCCGCGCCCCACGCCGCACGGTCCTTCGCTACAATAGCGCATCTTCGAGACCCTTCGGGGTTTCCCTTCCTTTTCCCGTTTTCCGTTTCGCTTCATGACCGAAATCGACTGGCTCATCGTCGGCCTTCTCGTTCTCTCAAGCGGCGTCGGCATCACGCGCGGCGTGGTGCGCGAAATTCTCGCCATCGTCGGATGGGTGGCGGGCATCATGCTCGCGCTCGCCTTTTCGGGTGACTTCGCCGACATGATTCCGCTCGAGAGTCTCGGCTATCTTCCCCGCGTGCTGATCGCCTCGATTCTTTTGATCGTGGCCGCGCTCTTTTGCGTGGGACTTTTGGGACTTCTCATCCGAAAGCTCCTCGAAGTGGCCGAGCTCACCTTCGAGGACCGGGCGCTGGGCGCCGTCTTCGGTTTTCTGCGCGGCGCCGTCGTGGTGTGCGCCGGGGTCTTCTTCTTCGGTCTCATCGACGACGTGAAAACGAGCAAAATGTGGCAGCAGTCCTCCCTCATCGCTCCGGCGGAGACGGTGATCGACTGGTCGCTGCCGTATCTTCCCGACTGGTTCGCCTCGTTGCGAAACGGATCCTCTTCGCCGCTTTCCGCGGCGGGATTCCTCTCGCGGGCGGGCGGGGGAGCCAACGAATCATGAAAAAGGGGCGTGCGTCGAGCACGCCCTTTTTTAATATCTTTCTGAAAAGCAATCGGGCCTAGCGCCCACACTCCAACACGAGGAACTCGACTATGTGCGGTATCGTTGCCATGATGTCTTCGGAGCCGGTGAATCAGCGCATTTACGACGCGCTTCACCTTCTGCAGCATCGCGGTCAGGACGCGGCGGGCATCGCCACGCTCGACGGTTTGGAATTCCACATGTACAAGGCCATGGGCCTTGTGCGGGACGTCTTTCGCACGCGCAACATGCGCGACTTGACGGGGAACATGGGGGTCGGGCAGGTGCGCTATCCGACGCAGGGGTGCGCGAGCTCGAATCAGGAGTCGCAGCCCTTCTACGTGAACGCTCCCTACGGGATCGCCTTTGCGCACAACGGCAACCTCACGAACGCCGAAGCCCTCAAGCAGGAGCTCTATGAAACCGACCGCCGTCACATCAACACGACGAGCGACTCGGAAGTGCTCCTGAACGTCCTTGCGACGGAAATCTCGCGGGAAACCATTTCGAAGTCGCTCGACGCCGAAGGGGTCTTCGCCGCCGTCTCGCGCGTTCACAAGCGTCTTCGCGGTTCCTACGCGGTCGTTGCGCTCATTGCCGGCAAGGGCCTTCTCGCCTTCCGCGACCCCTACGGCATCCGCCCGATCTGCTTCGGCACGAACATGCAGGAAAACGGCAAGCTCGAATACATGGTGAGCTCTGAATCCGTGACGATGATCGGTCTCGGGTTCAAGGTCGAGCGCGACCTCGCGCCGGGCGAAGCCCTCTGGATCGACCTGAAGGGGAACGTTTCGACGCGTCAGTGCGCGGAAAATCCGATGCTCTCGCCCTGCGCCTTCGAATGGGTCTATTTCGCCCGTCCCGACTCCACGATGGACGGCATCAACGTCTACGCGGCGCGCCTCAAGCTCGGCGAATACCTCGCCGAAACCCTGAAGCACGAAATCGACCTTTCGGAAATCGACGTCGTCATGCCGATTCCCGACAGCTCGCGCCCCTGCGCGCAGCAGTTGGCGCAGGTCCTCAACCTTCCCTACCGCGAAGGCTTCATCAAGAACCGCTACGTGGGCCGCACCTTCATCATGCCCGGACAGGCCGTGCGCAAGAAGAGCGTGCGTCAGAAGTTGAACGCCATGCCCGTCGAATTCGAAGGGAAGAACGTTCTTCTCGTCGACGACTCGATCGTGCGCGGCACGACGATGCGCGAAATCGTGCGCATCGCCCGCGAATCGGGCGCGAAGAAGGTCTTCGTCGCCTCGTCGGCTCCGCGCGTCATGTTCCCGAACGTCTACGGCATCGACATGCCTACGCGCTCGGAACTTCTCTGCGGCGACGGGCGCGACGCGAAGGCCGTGGCCGAAAGTCTCGGCGCCGACGCGGTCGTCTATCAGACGATCGACGGCCTCAAGAACGCCCTGCACGACCTGAATCCCTCGATTCCGCGCTTTGACTGCTCGTGCTTTGACGGCGACTACGTGACGGGCGACATCACCGAGGAATACCTCGCCCGACTCGACGCGGCCCGTGCAAAGCCCGCTCCCCAAAAAGATGACGCGGAAGAGGGCGAGGGCACGCAACCCATGTGCTAAAGTTCCTTCTTGCACGCTAAGCAAGTAAACGAAGTCGGTTCGTTTTTTCCGCGCAAGGCGCGTGCGGAAAAGACGGGCCGATTTTTCTTTGTTCACTCCGACTCTCACCGGCCGTTTTCTCGGAGCACCGTTCGACATGCACTCTCTTCCCCTCATCACGACGCTGGTTCTCGCTTTCGGTCTTGCGCTCGTCTTCGGCTTTTTGGCCGAGCGCTTCGGCCGGGCGCCGGCGCTCGTGGGCTTTCTCCTCGCCGGGATCGCCGCCGGGCAGCACACGCCCGGGCCCTTCGCCGATCCGGAACTTGCGCATCAGCTCTCCGAAATCGGCGTGATGCTCCTGATGTTCGGCGTGGGGCTTCACTTCTCGGTGCGCGACCTCATGAGCGTGAAGGGAATCGCCATTCCGGGCGCGGTCGGACAGATGGCGCTCGCGACCCTTCTCGGAGCGGTCGCTGCGCACTGGTTCTGGGACTGGAGCTGGGGCGCGGGGATCGTCTTCGGGCTCTCGCTCTCCTGCGCTTCGACCGTGGTGCTCATCAAGGCGCTCGAAGTGCGCGGACAGCTCACCAACCGGGACGGACGCATCGCCATGGGGTGGCTCGTCGTCGAAGACATCGCGACCGTCCTCATCCTCGTTTTGCTTCCGCCGCTCTCGGGACTTCTCGGCGCGCCCGGGACCGAAACGGCGGGCGGCAACGAACTCCTGCAGGACATTCTCATGACGCTCGTGAACGTCGCCGCCTTCATCGCGGTGATGTTCATCGTCGGCCGCCGCGCGATGCCGTGGCTTCTCTATCAGGTGGCCAAGACCGGCTCGCGCGAACTTTTCACGCTCTTTGTTCTGGCGGCGGCGCTCGGCGTCGCCTACGCCGCGGCCGCGATCTTTCACGTGAGCTTCGCGCTCGGCGCCTTCTTCGCCGGCATGGTGATGCGCGAGAGCCGCTTTGCGCACCGCGCCGCGACCGAATCGATTCCGCTTCAGGACGCCTTCTCGGTGCTCTTCTTCGTGGGCGTCGGGATGCTCTTTGACTGGCACATCCTCATCGAGGCCCCCGGACAGGTCCTCGTCGCGTTGCTCGTCGTGGTGTTCGGCAAGAGCCTCGCCGCCTTCGCGATCGTGCTCCTTTTGAAGCGGCCGCTCAAGACCGCCCTCACCGTGGGAGCCTCCTTGGCGCAGATCGGCGAATTCTCCTTCATTCTCGCGGGGGAAGCCGTGGCGCTGGGGCTTTCCGACAACCGCATGGTGAACCTCATCGTGGGCGCGGCGATCCTCTCGATCGCGCTCAATCCGGTTCTCTTCGAACTGACGGGACGCATTGAGAAGCTTCTCGTCTCCCGTTGGGCCTGGGCGCGCCGCGCCGCGGAAATCGGCTCGGAGGAAACGGTAGAAGAGGATCGTCCCGACACGTCGACGCGCCCCATCTTCATGGCGGGCGACGGCCCGATGGTGCTCGACCTTGCGCGCCGTTGGCGCAAGTCGGGCATGAAGCCCGTCGTGCTTACGACGCACCATGAAGTGGCGCAGGAACTCGAGAAGGCCGGAATCGACTTTTTGGAGTGCGAGCCCGACGACGCCTCGTCGCTCGAGAACGGGGGGCTGGGCAAGGCGTTGAGCTACCTCATCTTCGCAAACGGCGCCGAAACGCTTCGCTATCACGCCGTCGCGCAGCGCATCGCCCCGAACGTTCCCTTCATGATCGTCGCCGACGATCCGGGCGTGTGGGTGGACGTTGCCGAGAAGGAGGGATCCAAGGTTCGGCTGCTCACGACCGGCGAACTCATCGAAGGAAAACTTTGGGAAGTCGTTCTGCGTTCGGCCTTCCGCAAGCAGGCGGAAGAGGGGGCGCAGAAACAAAACGCGCCCGAAGGCGCGTCTGACAAGGCGGAATCCGCCGAACCAGCCGAGACGGAAGCTCGGGACCGGAGTTCGAACGGCAATTCCACATTGTGGAAAAAGTTGCTTGGAAAAGTCAATATATCGAAACTTCGTAAGGGAAACTGATCGCTAGGGAAAGCCTCTTCTTTTGATCCCGCGCAAGCGCTAAATGGGAGGGGGGCCTAGAATGGCCTCAGGTGGAGAGCCTCCCTTGTTCTCGTGCGAGAACAGACTCCCCGCCAAGACCAAAAAAGGAGAGATTTCCTATGATCGATCGTATTTCCCGTCGCAGCATGCTTACCGGTGCCGTGGCCGCTGGTGCCGCCTCTTTGGCGAGCTCCGTGGTTTCCGCCGCCCCTGCTACGAAGTGGGACGAAACCGTTGACGTGATCGTCATCGGTTCGGGTTTTGCCGGCTTGGCCGCTGCCATTGAAGCCAAGAAGGCCGGTGCCAACGTCGTGGTTCTTGAAAAGATGCCCACGGCCGGCGGCAACTCGATCATCAACGGCGGCATTCTGACCGCCACGGGCTGCCCGCAGCAGAAGAAGGCCGGTATCGAAGACTCGTTCGACCTCCTCGAAAAGGACATCCTGGTTGCCGGCAACTACATGAACGACAAGGCCAAGGTGCATCTGCTCGCTCAGTCCGCTCTGTCCAACTTCGAATGGACGGTCAAGGAACTCGGCGTTGAATACCTGCCCGACGCCATCGGTCAGGAAGGCGGTCACTCGGTTCCGCGTTATGTGACGACGAAGAACGGTTCCGGCTCCGGCATCGTCCAGAAGGAACTCGACAAGTGCAAGGAACTCGGTATTCCTATCCGTCTGCGCACCTATGTCCAGAACATCATCCGCACGGAAAAGGGTGTTGAAGGCGTTCGTGTCCGCGAAGGCTATCGCTTCCCGAACGAAGGCTCCGGCAAGGAAAAGACCATCCGCGCCACGAAGGGCGTGGTCCTCTGCTACGGCGGCTTCTCCGCTGACGTGAAGTTCCGTATGTTCCAGGACCCGAAGCTTGACGGCTCGCTCGACACGACGAACCAGCCCGGCGCCACGTCCGAACTCTGGCGTGAAACGATGGCCATCGGCTGCTTGCAGGTTCAGGACGACTGGATCCAGTGCGGTCCGTGGACCAGCCCGCGTGAAAAGGGCATGGGCATTGGCTGGCAGTTCAGCCAGACGGCCGCTGCCGAATACGGTCTGTGGGTCAACTCCGACGGCAAGCGCTTCGTGAACGAACTCGCCAACCGTAAGGTCCGCGCCGACGCCATCATGGTTGAAGGCACCGCCGGCAAGAAGTGCTTCGCGATCTGCAACGAAGCCAACGTCGCCCCGTTGAAGAAGCAGCGCCCGGGCTTCCTGGAACGCATGCTTGAACGCAAGATCGTTGAAAAGTACGACACGCTTGACGAACTCGCCAAGGCCGCCGGCATCAACGCCGAAAACCTGAAGAAGGAAGTCGCCGCGTTCAACGAAATCGTCAAGAACAAGGTTGACCCGGTTTGGGGCCGTTACATCAACAACGCCCAGACCCCGCTCACCGAAGGTCCGTGGTACTACGGCGACCTGCTGCCGAAGGTTCACCACTGCATGGGCGGTCTCGTCACCGACAACGACTGCCGCGTTCTCGACGTTCGCACCGACAAGCCGATTCCGCATCTGTATGCGGCCGGTGAAGCGACCGGTATGGTCCACGGCGCCGTCCGTCTGGGTTCCGTCGCCATTCTTGACTGCCTGGTCTTCGGCCGTATCTGCGGTCAGAAGGTCGCCGCGGAAAAGTAAGGCGCATCATAACGGGCTGATCCCGTTCTGACAGAAGGGGTCGCGAAAGCGGCCCCTTTCTTATTCGGGGACTCGGTTCTTTATCTTTTGTCGTTAACGGACATTTGATGTAATCTTTTACTTCAGCATGAAGATAAAGGACTTGTTGTGATGGATAAGAGGGTCGCTCCCGTCTGCACGGTTCCCACGCGTGAGACTCTGACGGTTGCATTTCTGCGGAACTTCAACGAAGAAGCATCCGGCGACGCCGTCATCGAAACGGCGGTCGGCATGACGAATGCCGAAGGCGGGACGCTCTACATCGGCGTGGACGAAAACGGTGGCTCATGCGGCGTGAAGGCGGATGAGCGCAACGATCCGGAGAAGATTGCCTCCTTCATTGCGTCGCACACGGAGCCGCCGCTGGTGGTTTCCGTAGAGTGCGACGAAATCGGCGGCAAAGTGGTTTTGGCGGTCAGCGTTCCGCAATCCTCGGGAATCGTCGCAACGCGCACCGGAAAGGTTCTGAAGCGAAGACTCACCGTCGGCAAAAGACCGGGGACTTTTCCGCTCTATCCGACGGAGTTCATTTCGCGACTCTCCGAGATTGGCCGGCTCGATTACACGGCCATGACTCTTCCGCGAACATCCCCGGACGATCTCGATGCCGTGGAGCGAAACCGACTGCGTGATTTCATTCGGCAAAAACGTGGAGAAGAAAGAATTGCGGAATTGGAGGACGCGGAATTCGACAAGGCGCTGGGACTCGTTCAGGAAACGCGGGACGGCGTAACGCCCACCGTGGCGGGGCTCCTTTCGATCGGGAAACGGAACGTCATCAGAAGGCAACTTCCCGGGGCCGGCGCGGTGTTCGAAGATTTCTCCGGAGCAAACAGGGGAGTGAGCGAAGATTTTGTTCTGCCGCTTCTCGATTGCTTGGACGCTCTGCTCCTTCGTTTCCGTGCGCGCCAGGTCGAGAGCGAATGGATGGACGGATTGGTTCGCGTGGCGGTGCCCGCATATTCCGAGCACGCCTTTCGGGAGGCGCTCGTTAACGCCTTCTGCCATCGCGATTACGCCCGTCCGGGACGCATCTCGGTGCGCATGCTTGACGACGGCTTGGCCATCACGAGTCCCGGCGGCTTCATGTCCGGACTGACGCCGGAAACTCTCCTGACGGCGCCGTCTCGTTCGAGAAATCCTCTTCTTGCTGAGATCTTCCGACGCATCGGTCTCACCGAAAGTTGCGGACGCGGGATCGAAAGGATTGCCGAAGGGAATCTTCGATATGGTCGTCCCCTTCCGGATTTCTCTGAGTCGGACGAGGAGACGGTAAGGGTCGTCTTTCCCCAGTGCGAAGCCGACCAAGAATTCCACAAATTTCTGATTCGGAGTCAACGCAGGCCGGAAGTGAAGATTGGTTTTTCAGACTTGCTGATTCTGTCGGCCATTCGATCTGCGGGGAGTCTCACTGTAGCCGGTCTCCTGGAGAGCACGCATTTGCCGGAGCGGCGAATCGAACGGCATCTGAGAATCCTGACGGAGAAGAAACTGCTCGAAGGCGTGGGCAACGGGGACGATCGGGAGTGGATGTTGAAGGGTTGCCGTGACAAGGAGGAACCTTGCACGGAGGCGTCGATTCGCTTTTCCGAATCGAATGCCGAGCGAAGGGAAGCGTTGGTGCTGAAATGGGCCCGAACCCATTCGACGCTGACACGCGGCGACGTGATGACTCTGCTCGGCCTCGAGGGGCAGACGGTCTATCGACTTCTCAAAAGGCTTGTGGAGAGAGGACTTCTTATTCGCGAGGGTACGAAGCGAGGAAGCGTGTACCGAACGTCGGAATAGAAAACTGCGGTGACGAAAAAAAAATCCGCCACCGCAGTTAGGGGATGCGTTGGAACGCCGCTGGAATGCGACGTTCTTTCTGAATTAGGCGTGCCAGGGCGCCTTGTCTTCGCAGATCACGCCGTCCGTCATCGTGTAGCCTTCGAGGCTGCCGGCCTTGGTCTGGATGCAGACGAAGACGATGCCTTCGTCGGCCGCGGCGCGCAGGGCGCGCTTTCCGGCGGGCGAGATGCGGAACCAGTCGCCCGCCTTGATTTCCACGACTTCGCCGTCGATCCAGAGTTCGCCGCGGCCTTCGAGAACGCCGTAGAGCTCTTCGTTCTGCTTGTGGGCGTGCACGAACGGAACGGCCGCTCCGGCGGGCAGGCGGTTCACGGAAACTTCCGATCCCGTGAGGCCGAGCTTGTCGTGGAGTTCGGTGCGGGGCGCTTCATCGAGCGAAATCTTCTTAAAGTTTTCAGTCATGATGTTTTCCTTGGATATGTGGGGAATCCTCGTCGCGGCGGACCGCGTCGAATTCCGTGGTGAAAATTCGGTTGCTCTTTTCGAGCAGTTTTTCGAGCTCGGCGAGATCGTCGGGCCCGAGGCAGTCGAGCATTCGACGGTGCAGCTCTTCGGAAATTTCCGCGAAGACCCGGTCGAGCGATTCGCCTTTTTCGGTGAGTCGAAGGCGCAGCAGTCGGGCGTCACCGGGGTCGGACTCGCGAAGGAGATAGCCCGCCTTTTCTAGTTTTCCCGCGAGGGTCGATACGGTCGATTTGGTGCGGCCCGTGCGCTCGGCAAGTTCCGTCACCGTCAGGGACCGGCCGCCAAAGAGATGCGTGAAGAGGTCGCCGTGCGCGGGGACGAGATCCTCGATTCCCCGGCTCTGGAGCTGCGCGACGAAAAACTCGTTGCTGCGGGTCCGAAAGAGACCGGCAAGAAAAGGAACGGTGGTTTGTTTGTGGTCGGGCATGTCAGACCTTCCGAAGAGATTGTTTGACGTCGAACGAAAATATAGCACAAATTTCGTTCGATGTCGAACAATAGGAGAAAAGAAAAGGGAGCGCTCTCAAGGCGATCCCTTTTCGAAGACGTTCGCGCTTCAGCGCAGCATTGCTCGGTGTGCGATTTCTCCCTCGCGGTTGGTTTGACCGTAGCGCTTTCGAAGAACGACGGCTGCAAGGTCCGCGGCGTCCTTGGCGCTCACGGTGTCGCTCTCCAGGAACTGTGCCGCCTTGGGAGCGAGACGTGCGAGCTCGGCGACGAGTTCGGCCGACGGGTGCAGGAAGTAGACGGCGTTCATCGTGCGCAGGACCGGCGCGACGGGACGCGCTTCTTCGAGCGAAACCGCCATGGCGGCGAGAAGCGTCTGATAGAGGTCGGCCGGACGCAGTTTCTCGCGCCAGGCGGTGACGTCGTCGAAGCGGCCGCCCTTGCTCTTGAATTCCACGCTCACGAGCCCCTTTTCGAGCATCAGGACGGCGTCGGGCTGCGCGACGAGGACGCCCGCGCGGAAGTTTCGGCGGTCCGATTCGCGAACGAGCACTTCGGAGGCTTTCTCGGGAAGGAAGGGGATGAGACGCCGCGCCGTGTCATCGGTTTCGGGAAGTTCCTCCGGGTCGAAGAAGACCGCGTGCACGGTGAGACCCGCGCAGGGCGCGCTCTCACGGCGAAAGAGTCCCGAGGAGACGAAGGGGAGCGTGCCGAGAAAGCGCACGCCCTCGGCGTCGAGCGGCTCGATGAGCGAAGAGGCGGCCTGCGGCAGAGGTTTCGTTTCCTCTTTGCCCGGTTCGGCCGGAGCCTGCGCCTGGAAGTGCGGTTCGGGATCGAGCGGCAGGAGCGTGTCGGCGCTGCGGATCTTCGACAACCCCACCTGCGGCGTCGTCCGACGGCGCAGAAGAAGAACGAGGATGATGCACAAAACGAGAATGACGAGCGCAAAAAGCCCGAAGATGGAGAAATCTTCCACCATCTGTTCCTTGATGGCCTGCCACATGCCCGCGAGAATCCGATCCATTTACCGTCCTGTTTTGTTTTTGCGGAAGGCGCCGCCCCGGGCGGAGCGTCCCTTTCCGTGTCCGCCCGTTCGGGCGCGGGAGTCATCTCCCATTTTCTCACTGCGAGGCTGTCGTGCAGAAGGGCGGGATGCGGATTTTCCCTTTGCCGCGGCCCGTTGCGGGGCCGCGAGGAAGGCAAAGACGGTCGGAACCTTGAGAAGTTCGCGCTCTTCTTCGGACGCGGCCTTCCAGGCCGCGATCGTCTTCGTGCGGATCGATTCGTTTTTCCCCGTCACGTCCTGCGCGACGCAGAGCCGCGTGTCGGGGCGAAGCACCTCGAGGAGGCTCTCCAACATCGTGCGGTTGCGGTAGGGCGTCTCGATGAAGAGAATCGTCTCGCCCCGGGCGGATTCGCGCTCGAGCGAGAGAAGCGCTTCGCGGCGCTCCGCATCGGCGATGGGAAGGTAGCCCGTGAAGCGGAAGTGCTGTCCGTCGAGACCGCTCGCCATCAGGGTGAGGAGAAGCGACGACGGCCCAACCAAGGGCACGACGCGGCCCCCTTCGGCCTGCACGCGCGCGACGATCTGCGCGCCCGGGTCGGCGACGCCGGGACAGCCCGATTCGCTCACGATCGCCATGTCGTGTCCCTCGCGAAGGGGGGCGAGCCACGCGTCGATCTTCGCGGGATCGGGTTCGTGCCCGATCTCGACGATCGAAAGCGAAGCGATCGGCTTCGGATGACCGAGGTCCTTGAGGTAGTGGCGTGCCGTCTTGGCGGCTTCGACGAGGAAGTGGTCGATTTGACGGGCTTTCTCGCGAACGTCGGCGGGAATCACCGAAGTGAGGGTTTCCTCACTGATGACGGTGGGAAGAAGATAGAGCGTTCCCGACATGACGTCGCCTTATTCGAGTCCGGGCAAAACGGGAAGACCGGCGCGGCCGAGCATCGTCGTGAGCTTCATGAGGGGAAGGCCGATGAGCGAGGTCGGATCGTCCGAGGTGACGCTTTCCATCAGGGCGATGCCGAGTTTTTCGATCTTCGCCGAACCCGCACAATCAAAGGGCTGTTCGCGGTCGACATAGGCCTCGATCGTTTCGCGCGAGAGAGGACGCATCTTTACGACGGTGAGCGATTCTTCCTTCAGGGCCCTGCCGTCGGCGGCGAGGACGCAGAGCGCCGTATAAAAGGTGACGGTTTCGCCCTGCATGGCTTCGAGCTGTGCGATCGAGCGTTCGCGCGTGTGGGGCTTGCCGAGTTTTTCGCCCTTGAGGTCGGCCACCTGGTCGGAGCCGATCACGATCGAACCCGGGTACATCGCCTGTACGGCGCGGGCCTTTTCTTCGGCGAGGCGAAAGGCCGTCTGACGGGGCGTTTCGCTCGGAAGGGGCGATTCGTCGATGTCGGGACTCACGGCTTCGTAGGGAAGACCGAGGCGATCAAGGAGTTCGCGGCGGTAGCGCGAGCTCGAGGCGAGAATGAGCGTAGGCATGATGGAAATCTCTAGAGGAAAAAGGGTGGAGTCATTCTACCGAATGGGAGAGGGGGCGCGTCGGGGGACGGGATTGCGCCCGCCCCGCAGGCGCCTCTCAAACTCCGCGGCGACGCTTGTCGCCCCGCTTCAGAACGATGCCGCCCGCAAGGAGCCCCGTGAGAAGGAGGAGCGTGACGGAGAGCGAGCGAAGGAGTCCCCAGTGTTCGGCGAGAAAACCGAAGAAGGGCGGAAAGAAGAGAAGGCCGCCGTAGGCAAAGAGCGCCACGACCGACGTGGCGCGCTCGAGCGGCATGCCGCCGAAGCGCCCGGCGAGCGCAAAAAGAATCGGCACGACCGGCGCGAGACCCGTCCCGAAGACCGCATAGCCCGCAAGCGACACGGTCCAGTGAGGCGCAAAGAGAACGATCGTCATGCCGCAGAGCGCGATGACGGCGCCCGTGAGAAAGACGTTGACGTCGCCGTAGGCGGCGCGCAGACGGTCGGCGATGAGTCGGCAGGCGAGCGCGCAGCTGCCGAAGACGCCGTAACAGAGCGCCGCCATGGATTCGGGCGCGCTCTGGACCTGGTGCAGAAAAAGGCTTCCCCATTCGGCCGCGGCGCCTTCGGTCACGTAGGTGGCCGACGACAACACGCCGCAGAATACGACGAAGCCCGTCACGCGGTGTTTGGTATCGGATTTTTCCACGGATTGCCGCTGCAGTTCTTCGGGGACGGGAAGGCAATGCTGCGCGCGAAGGAGCACCAGAAAGAGAAGGACGGCCGGGAGCATGAAATTCCAGAGCGGCGCGACGGCGAAGCCCGTAAAAAGCGCGGCCGAAATCGAGCCCGCGACGACGCCCACGTTGTAGCCTGCGTGAATGACGTTCATCGAGGCCTTTTTCCAACGGCGCTCGACTTCGATTCCCGCCACGTTCACCGCAACGTCGAGAAGTCCGAAACCCAGGCCCACGAGCGCCGTGGCGACGGCGAGGACGGACACCTGCCGGGCCAGACCCGCGACGAGAAGACCGAGGAAGAAGATGACGCAGCCCGCCATGCTCACGGCCTTCACGCCGAAGCGCCGCACGAGGTGCGCGGCGCCGGAGAGGCCGATCACGGAGGCGGCCCCGAGCGCGAAGAGGACGAGTCCGAGTTCGTCGGACGCGGCCCCCGTCTGTTCCTTAAGCGACGGAATGCGGGCGGTGAAGAGCCCGTAGGCAAGGCCCGAGGCGGAAAAGAAGAGAAACGCGGCGAGACGCGCCTGCGCGTAACTGAGGGACTTCATACGACAAAGCCGAAACGAAAGGATCTCCATTGTAGCTTGTCCGCGGAAATTTCCTCGGTCCGAAAGAAGAGGGGACCGAAGGGAGAGCGCCGTCACGGTGTATCATGAGGGCCTCTTACAAAAAATGAATGGAAAGTCAGACACATGGACGTTTTGGACGCATTTGAATTTGCCCGTCGGGCCGAACATCTTTCGGGCGAACTCCCCGCCGAAGACCTCGCCAACTTCCGCTCGTTTCTCGCGGAAGCGCCCGTCACGGTGCGCTATGAACTGACGGGCGTGCCGAAGGTGATGAACCTTCCGGGGCTTCACGCCAAAATTCACGTTGAGGCGGCGGTGCCCTGTCCCCACTGCCTCGAACCCGTGCCCTACGAAGACGACATCGAGATCACCTTCGCCTTCGTGAAGTCCGAGGCCGAAGCCGACCGCCTGCCGATCGACGAGGACGAACCCGGCGTCGACGTGGTGGTGGGGTCGAAAAAACTCTCGATCGCGGCGCTCCTTGAAGAAGAACTCATCCTTTCGATTCCGAACATCGCGCACGAAGACTGCGACGACGAAGCGGATTACGAAGACAGGACTCCGGAAACGGAAGCCGAAAAGCGCCCGAACCCGTTTGCCGCGCTCGCCTCGCTCAAGAAGGCGTCGTGATGAGGGGCCCGTCCTTTTGGGGACTCGCCGGCCGCTGGCTCCTGCTCGTCTGGGGGATGCTCGTCGCGACGGCGGGCATCGTCTTCATCACGCGCGCGGGGCTCGGCACGACGCCGATCAGCACGGTTCCCTTTACGGTCGGCGAAATCACGGGGCTCACCTTCGGCGAAGCGACCTTCGCCGTGAACATTCTCTTCGTTTTGGTGCAGTGGGCGCTCCTTCGCTCCCGCTTTCACTATTCGAGCTTCTTTCAGATTCCGATCGTCTCGGTCTTCAGCTGGTTCATCGACCTGCACATGGGCTGGACCGCCTGGATCGGGGACGACCCTTATGTGGTCCGCTTTCTCTGGGGGCTTCTCGGAAACCTTTTTCTCGCCTTCGGGATCTACTGGCAGGTTGCCTCCAAAACGATCGTGCAGCCGGGCGAAGGAATGGTTCTCGCCTTCTCGGTGGTTCTCCGAAAGAGCTTCGGCACCGTCAAGGTATGGAACGACGTGACGCTCGTGCTCCTCGCTGTGGTGCTCGGCTTCGTCTGCCTCGGGCACGTAGCCGGGGTGCGCGAGGGAACGGTCGTCTCCGCCTTTCTCGTCGGTTTCCTCATCAAGGGGATCGCGGCACTTCGGACGAAATGGGGCGCCAAGTCCGAGGCGAAGAAGGACGGAACCGATTCGACCGGAGCCGAGAAAACCGGGCCGCAGACCTGAGGAACGCATTCCGTGTTCGAGCGCTTTTCGATGGGATCGGGCAAGTCTCGGCAAGAATCCGCATGGTTTGCCAACCCTTTCGGGTGCATACTGAAACGTTGAGAAAGTCTCTTTCGAACGGAAGAGGCGTATGTGCACATGAAAGGAGAAAAGAACATGTCCTGCTGCTGCCACGAAGACCATTGCGCCGTCCAACCCGCCGACGGCGAATTCCCGCAGGCCCCGGTCGTGGGCTGCCGCCGCGTCGGTCCCGACTTCTGCGGCGAAAAGGCGAAGGTCTACTTCACGCGCAACATCGACGCCGAACACCTCAAAAAGCTCTACGCGCTCGTGAACGGCGAAATCGTCGGGAAGGTCGCGATCAAGCTCCACACGGGCGAACGGCACGGCCCGAACATTCTGCCGCGCGACATGGTCGAAGCCTTCCAGAAGGACATTCCGGAGAGCACGATCGTCGAGACGAACACGCTCTACGTGGGCGACCGCGACACGACGGAAAAGCACCTGGAAACGCTCAAGGTGAACGGCTGGACCTTCTGCCCGGTCGACATCATGGACGCCGAAGGCACGACGATGCTTCCCGTGAAGGGCGGCAAGCATTTCAAGGCCGTGTCGATGGGCAAGAACATCCGCAACTACGACTCCATGGTCGTTTTGACGCACTTCAAGGGGCATGCGATGGGCGGCTTCGGCGGTTCCATGAAGAACATCGCCATCGGCTGCGCCGACGGGAAGATCGGCAAGCAGCAGGTCCACGCGATCGACGATGTTTCGAAGCCCTGGGATCAGTGGCCGGGCAAGGAGCTCCTCATGGAAACCATGTCGGAATCCGCCAAGGCGACGTGCGACCACTTCGGCAAGCGCATCTGCTTCATCAACGTGATGCGCCGCATGTCGGTGGACTGCGACTGTGCGGGCCTCGCCGCCGCGGAACCGACGATTCCCGACATCGGCATCGTCGCTTCGACCGACATTCTCGCCGTCGATCAGGCGTCGGTCGACCTCGTCTATTCGCAGACGCACAACCATGACCTCGTCGAGCGCATGGAATCGCGCCACGGGCTCCATCAGCTCACCTACATGCGCGAGCTCGGCATGGGCGCCGCGAACTATGAACTGATCGAAATCGACTGATTCGGGTTCTCGTCCCCGCAGGGCCGCGGTTTTCCGCGGCCCCGACGATGAAGGGCGGCCTTGCGGCCGCCCTTCACGTATCCGGCTGTCGTCAGCGTTTGCGCTGCACCGCGCGGGCTTCCTCTTCGGAGAGCGACAACGTGTCGAGAAGTTCGCGCACGAGCCGCAGACGGTCTTCGGGGCGCTCCGCCGCCTGATCGACCCGAAGCCGCGTGGGTCCGATCAGGCGGGCGTTCTTTCGCGTCTGCAAGAGCGTGATGAGCGCCATCGGTTCGATTTTGGGTTTTTCGTCGAAAACGAAGATCGTCGCCGAGTCGGCGGCGTCGATCTTGCGAACGCCCAAGGCTTCGCAGCGAAGGCGAAGCTTGTGTACGTCCGCAAGGCGCTTGGCGGCGTCGGGGAGCTTCCCGTAGCGGTCGGCGAGGGCTTCCGTCGTTTTTTCAATGTCGTAGACTTCGGCGGCGCTGGCGAGTTCCTTGTAGAACCCCAGGCGCGAAGAGACGTCGGGAACGTAGTCGGAGGGAAGGAGCGCCGGGGCGTGGAGATTGATGTCGGTCGTACTCGCAAGCGGCGACTCGAAGTCGGGCGTTTCGCCCCGCTTCAGGGCCTTCACGGCCTTCTGCAGCATGCGGTTGTAGAGGTCGAACCCCACTTCCGCAATTTCCCCCGACTGGTGTTCGCCGAGCACTTCGCCCGCACCGCGGATTTCAAGGTCGTGCATCGCGAGGTGGAAGCCGCTTCCGAGATCTTCCAAGGCCTGAATCGCTTCAAGACGCTTGGCGGCCTGCTTCGTGATCGCCCCCGAAGGAGGCGTCAATAGGTAGGCGTAGGCCTGGTGGTAGCTGCGTCCCACGCGGCCCCGCAGCTGATGGAGCTGCGCGAGCCCGAACTTGTCGGCGCGCTCGATCAGGATCGTGTTGGCGCTCGGAACGTCGATCCCCGTCTCGATGATCGTGGAGCAGAGAAGGACGTTGTAGCGCTGCTGATAGAATTCGCGCATGATCCGCTCGAGCTCGCGCTCGTTCAACTGTCCGTGCGCGACCGCGATGCGCGCTTCGGGGATGAGCTTGGCGAGGTGTTCGCGGCGGTTTTCGATCGTCTCCACTTCGTTGTGAAGGAAGTACACCTGACCGCCGCGCTTCAGTTCGCGGATCACGGCTTCTCGGATGAGGCCGTCCTCTTCGGGCTGCACGAAGGTTTTGACCGAGAGTCGCCGCTCGGGGGCCGTCGCAATGACGGAGAGGTCCCGAATGCCTTCGAGACTCATCGAGAGCGTGCGAGGAATCGGCGTGGCCGTCAGCGTCAGAATGTCGACTTCGGCGCGAAGTTTCTTCAACTGTTCCTTTTGCCGCACGCCGAAGCGGTGTTCTTCGTCGATCACGACGAGGCCGAGGCGCGCAAAGGACACCTTGTCGCCCAAGAGCTTGTGCGTTCCGATCACGATGTCGACCGTGCCTTGGGCGATCCCTTCGAGCGTGCGCGTCGTTTCCTTTCCGGTGCGAAAGCGCGAGAGTTCCGCGACGCGTACGGGCCAGGGCGCGAAGCGGTCCTTGAAGGTCTGGGCGTGCTGTTCGGCAAGCAGCGTCGTGGGACAGAGAACGGCCACCTGCTTGCCGCCCATCACGGCCATGAAGGCCGCGCGAAGCGCCACTTCGGTCTTTCCAAAGCCCACGTCGCCGCACACGAGCCGGTCCATGGGACGGCCCGACGTCATGTCTTCGAGCACGGCCCGGATGGCCGAGGCCTGATCGGGGGTTTCCTCAAAGGCGAAGCCTTCGGCAAACGCTTCGTAGTCGGAGGCCGACACCTTGAAGGCAAAGCCCGGACGGCTCTGACGCAGGGCGTAGAGGTGCAGCAGTTCCGCCGCCGTGTCGCGCACCTGTTGCGCGGCTTTTTTCTTGGCCTTCTCCCAGTCGCCTCGCCCGAGCGTATGGAGCGGCGCGTGTTCGGGGTCGGCGCCGCCGTAGCGCGAAATCAAGTGCAGATTCGCAATGGGTACGAAGAGCTTCGCTTCGTTTTTGTATTCCAACTGCAGAAATTCGGCTTCTCCCTCGTCCGTCGTCATCTTTTCGAGTCCGAGATAGCGGCCGATCCCGTGCTCCAAGTGGACGACCGGGTCGCCCACCTTGAGTTCGGTGATGTCGCGAACGAGCATCTCGACGTTCGTCGACTGCGCGCGGCGGCGAAGCCGCGTGCGGCGGGGGCTCGCCGCATAGAGTTCCGTCTCGGTGAGAAGCGCGATCTTCGGATGATGTACGCGCGTTCCCTGATAGAGCGGTCCGGTCGCAAGTCCCACGGGGACGTCGGACGACAGAAAGTCGTCGAACGAGTCGAATTCGGAAAATGAGAGTCCCGATGCGCGAAAGAGGTCCGACATCGTTCCCTGACGACCGACGGAGGAGGCGAGAAGGAGCACACGCTCGCCACGCACGCGGCTGGTTTCCGTGAAGTCGAGAAGGGCCTTCACGGGGTTCTGGCTCTTGCGGTCGATCGCGACGCAGGCAAGGTCCTCCGCCGACTCCGGATCGGTGCGTCGGATCGTGAAGCGCGCAAACGGAGCGAGCGACGTGAAGAAGTCTTCGGGCGTAAGCCACAATTCCTTGGGCTCGAGCGCGGGGCGAAGCGGATCGGACGCAAGAATGCGGGCGCGCTGCGTGGTTTCCCGCAAAAAGCCTTCCAACGTCTTTTGAATGTCTCCCACGAAGACGATGCGCGTCTCGGGCGTGAGGTAGTCCGCAAAGGTCGCCGTTTCGTCGAAAAAGAGCGGCTGATAGTATTCGATGCCCGGGGAGAGAATGCCGTTTCCCGCGTCCTTGTAGGGGAGAACTTTGCTCGGATCGCCGGGAAAGCGTACGCGCCAACGCTGTCGGAAGGCCCGGAGGGCCTCTTCGTTCACCGGGAATTCGTGTCCCGGCAGGAGGCGGATTTCGTCGACCTTCTCCATCGAGCGCTGCGTCTCGACGTCGAACCAACGGATCGATTCGATTTCGTCGTCAAAGAAGTCGAGCCGGAAGGGACGGTCCGTCCCCATGGGAAAGACGTCGACGATTTCGCCGCGCACGGCGAATTCGCCCGCCGCCAACACTTCCTTCACGTTGGCGTAGCCCGCCTTCACGAGATTCGACTTGAGCGACGTGATGCTCACGGTGTCGCCCGTGCGGAAGAAGAAGGTGTTCCCGCCCACGAACGACACCGGCGCAAAGCGCTGCGACGCCGTCACGGCCGAGACGAGCACGACGTCCCCTTCCGAGCGTTCGGTCGAGAGCCGATAGAGCGTCGCGAGGCGCTCCGAGACGAGGTCTTCCTGCGGACTCAAAACGTCGTAGGGGAGCGTTTCCCAGTCGGGAAGACTGGAAACGGAAAGCGACGGGGCGAACCAGGCGATTTCCTGCGAGAGACGATAGACGTCCGCCGCGTCCGCGCAGATCACGACGAGGCGCTTTCCCTTCGCCTTGGCCTCCAACCCCGTTTGGGTGAGCGCCAAGGCGTCGCTTGCGAGCGTCGGCAAGGAGAGCGCGTAGCGGTCGCCCGGTTGAAAGGCAAAGGGACTTTTTGGGAAAAGCGGCGAAATCGAATCGAGGGCCATGGCGTCGGAAAAGCTTGTCGAAAGGTCCAAACCGTAGGAAAGAGTTGACTATAGCGCAAGTCGACGCGGCAATGAACCGACGCCGGAAGAGGAAAAAGATTCTTCCGGGGCAGGTGGGTTTCGGACGGGAGTTGGCTGCAGCGTCTGCAACAACACCCCGCAAGCCTAGCCGTCCCGAGGGCGGCCTCGGACGTGACATTCACTTCGCGGGGTTTTTCATTTTCAGTGCGCCAAAAAAGAAGAAAGGACCCGTGTTGAAACACGAGCCCTTTCGAGTCAAACCGTTCGAATCAGGCGATTAGAACTTGTAGACCATCTGGAGGCCGAGGAGGTAGGCGTCGAGCCTGCGGAAGCGGCCTTCCTTGTTGCCATTGGAATCATACAGATTACGTTCGTGCACGCCGTGGAGGTGGGCAAACGACACGTCGGTCTGGAAGTTGTCGCTCCACTTGAAGGACGAACCGATGGCGAACCACCAGCGGTCAGCGTCCGGAATGATGGCCGTACGGTACTGCGGATTGGCGATCGGCGAGGATTCGTAAGCGATACCGCCGCGCAGCGTCCACCAGTCGGTGAGGCGCAGGTCCATACCGATTGAGCCAAGGTAGGTGTCGCGCCACTTGTTGGGAATCGTGGACTTCGTTTCGCCGTTGCCGTCAATCTTGAGTTCGTCAAAGCTCGACCAATCCGTCCAACGGAAGGTACCGTAGAGGCTGACGAGGTCGTTGACGTCCCAGGCTACGGAAGCCATAGCCCAAGCGGGAGCCGTCACGGAAGCGGATCCGTCCATGTCACCGTAGGCCCTTATTTGCGAAAGTGCGCCACCAAGAATTTGAGAGAGGTCCGCGCCTTCAGTACTGGTCGCGCTGAGCTGGTCGATAGTGAGATCGCCTTCCGCATCATGCTGGATCTTCGAGCGGTAGGACACGCCAAAACGGAGATTTTCCAAAGGCGACCACATCATGCCGATGTTCCAACCCCAGGCAATACTGTCGGCGTCGATTTCAGAACGCACACTGGCGTCCTTAGCCAGCGACTGCGAACCTATGACGGTCAAAACTTTATTAGCGTCTCCCGTAATATTTTTACGAATCTTCAAGTCGGCTGCAGCGTACTGAATCGAAGCGCCCACGCCCACACTGAACTTTTCGGACAACTTGAAGGCAAAGTTCGGGTTCAGGTCAAACGTGAGAATGGTGGCGGAAATACCGTGTTGGTTGCCTGCCCAGTCGTCATCGTATTCGGTGCCCATGCCGAACGGAACCGTCATCCCGAGACCGAACCAGACCTTGTCGTTGATCTGATGAACGAAATAGCCGTGCGGGATGGCCTGCGACTTGTTGCGGCCGTTGGCGGTCACTTCGTTGCCGTTGGCGTCTTCACCGACATAGTCAAGGTTGAGACCGATTCCGACGAAACCGGCCTGAAAGGCCGTGCCCTTGTGAAGGACCATCGTTGCCGGATTGTAGTAAACGCCCGAGAGGTCGGTGCCGTCGACGCCGGCGCCGGCATAGGCGCGGCCGAGGGAACCGGCGGACTGTTCGGTAAGCATGAAGCCCGCGGCGTGAGCCGTCGAGGCAAAGGCGGCAGCTACGGCGATCGCGGTGAGCGCGACTTTGAAAGCAGCACGTTGCACGGAAGTACTCCTTGGATTTCGTGTCGATTGAATTTTGAGGGAGGAGCGCAAGGGGGCGCTCCGCGAGAAAAGCTTTGCGAATTTTGCCGAGTTGAAAGTCGTCGGGAAAACGGAAATCGTAGGTGTAAACCCTAACAAAGAAAATAAGATAAACCTTCGGATTACCCATTGGTACGTTTGAGTTCATCTGCAGCGGAGTGTCCCCTCCATCCGTTGCAGTCTGATGCGCCGTCTTTCTCTCGGGTCCCATAGAATGTCCTCATCGCAACGTCCGAAGAGAAACGTTATGGAACCCAAAATTACCGCGCTCGTCTGTGCGGCGGGCGTCGGCAGCCGCATGCGCGCCGACCGCCCGAAGCAGTACCTCCCGATTGCGGGCCGTCCCATGCTGACGTCGACCGTCCTCGCGCTCGCCGCGGTGGAGCGGATCGACGAGATCGTCGTGGTGGTGAGCCCCGAAGATCCGTACATCGACGAAGTGAAGAAAGATTTTCCGCCGCACGTTCGCGTCCTGCGCGCGGGCGGCGCCGAGCGGGCCGAATCCGTGCGAAACGGACTTGTGGCGTCGGGTTGGCGCGACGACGTTTGGGTGCTCGTCCACGACGCGGCGCGTCCCTGCGTGCGTCCGGGGGAGGTGGGAGCGCTTCTTGACAAGGTGCTCGGAGACGAAACGCTCGACGGCGGCATTCTTGCGCAGCCCGCGGCCGACACGATGAAGCGCGACGACGGAGAGGGCCGCATTCTCGAGACGGTGCCCCGAGCGGGTCTTTGGCGAGCGGCGACGCCGCAGCTCTTTCGCCTGCGGCCGCTTCGCGAAGCGCTCTCGGGGGATTTGACGGGCATCACCGACGAAGCGAGCGCCATGGAGCGCCGGGGAGCGAAGATCGCGCTCGTATCTTCCCGCGCCACGAACTTCAAAGTCACCGAACCCGCCGACCGCGCCTTGGCGGGCCTCATTCTGGGAGAAAAGAACATGCTTCCGATCCGCGTGGGACAGGGCTACGATTCGCACCGTCTGGTGGAGGGACGCCCCCTCATTCTGGGGGGCATTGCGATCCCCTTTGAAAAGGGACTCGACGGCCACAGCGACGCGGACGTGCTTTTGCACGCCGTCACCGACGCCGTGCTCGGCGCCGCATCTCTCGGCGACATCGGAACGCATTTTCCTCCGAGCGATCCGAAGTGGAAGGGGGCGGATTCCGGAAAGCTCCTGAGCGCCGTCGTGACGCTTGCGAAGGAAAAGGGGTGGCGCGTCGTGAATCTCGATGCGACGGTCGTGTGCGAGCGCCCGAAGCTCGGGACCTACAAGGCGACGATCCGCGAAAACGTCGCGAAACTCCTCGAAGTCTCTGTCGACGCCGTGAGCATCAAGGCGAAGACGAACGAAAAGATGGACGCCGTCGGGCGAGAAGAGGGGATGGTCGCGCAGGCGGTCGTTCTCCTCGCCCGGGACGACGCCTTCTGACGGACTCTCCAAAGCGCAACGCCCCCGGAAAGAACCGGGGGCGTTGTGTTGAGAACTGCCGGAGAAGAATCGTCAGGCCGATTTTTCGGACTTTTCCTGTACCTCTTTGACCTTCTTCTTTTTGGGCGTGACGGCGGGGAAGGTGATCCGTACGCGCAGGCCGTGGGGTTCGGCCGACTCGAGCTTGACGCTTCCGCCCGAGCGCCGGACGATGCGGTCGACGATCGCAAGCCCGAGGCCCGTACCCGTCACGCCGCTTCGCGCGCTTTCGCCGCGCTCGAAGGGGCGCATCACGCGTTCGCGCTGATCTTCGGGGAGTCCGGCTCCCCGGTCCTCCACGACGAGTTCGGCGTTTTTGCCGACCTTCTTCACGAAGACCGTGAGGTGGAGGTGGCCGTCTTCGCTTCGTCCGTAGCGCGAAGCGTTCGTAAAGAGGTTCTGGATCGCGCGCGAGAGTTCGATCGGGTGCGCCATGACGAGGTGGCCGGTTTCGAGCGACACTTCGGTTTCGATCGTCGAGTCGCTCTTGAGACGCGCGTTGTCCATTGCCGCCTTCACGGCTTCGCCGAGGTCGACTTCGACCTGTTCGGATTTGTTGCGGCGCGCATAGGCGAGGAACTGCGTGACGATGTTTTCCATCTGCTCGAGGTCGCTCACCATGGCGTTGCGGGAGTCGTCCGAGAGGTTCGCGAGTTCCACCTCGAGGCGCAGACGCGTGATCGGCGTGCGAAGGTCATGCGAGACCCCCGCAAGGAGAAGCTCCCGGTCCGCGTCCATGCGGCGCAGATCCTGCACCATGCGGTTGAAGCTGATGTTGACCGCCTGGATTTCGGCCGTTCCGGAATTTTCGGGCAAGGGATCGGGGACCTGCCCCTGTCCGAGCTGTTTCGATGCGGCCGAAAGCGCTTCGAGCGGCTTGATGACGTGGCGCGCAAGGAGCGTGGCGCCGAAAAGCGACGCCAGGCACGCGGCCACCGCCCACCAGACCCAGCTCGTGCCGTAGGGCGGATCGAGAAGCTCGTCGGAGGTCTGCAGCCAATAGGCGTCGCCGTCGATGTCGACCGACACCCAGAGGCCCTTGATGCCGTTCACTTCCGCCGCGAGGACGGTCGACTGGCCGAGGTTCGCCTTGACGAGCTGTTCGATGAGCGAATTGAAGCCGTCGTTCGGAAGGGGCCGCACGCGGTCCGTATTTTCGCGCGGACTGATGAGGAGCTCTTCGCGGGCGGCGAGCACCGTGAGGAGATCCTTGCGGTAGAGCGGATCGGCCGTGACGAGGGCGTAGCGCGTCAGGTTCGCCGTCGAGACGATGTGCTGCGCCACCCCTTGGGAATAGGGGAGTTCGCTTAAGACGCGAAAGCTCTGCAGCCACCCCACCACGCTGAAGAAGATGAGGCTGCACAAAAGCAGAAAGGTGCGCCAGAAAAGACTCGGGCGGTGATTCGGAGGAATGGCAATCATCGGAAGAAAAGGGGCCCGCACGGACGGGCCCCGGAGAATCGTGTTTTTTTCCATCCGATCGGGTGCCCGGCACCCGATCGAAATGCGGGGCGCGTTACTTCGCCTCGTCCTTCTTTTCGCCTTCTTCGGGCGCGGGATCGTCCGGAATGAAGACGTAGCCGAGACCCCAGACGGTCTGTAGATAGCGGGGCTTCGAAGGATCGGGTTCGATCAGCTTGCGAAGGCGCGAGACCTGGACGTCGAGCGACCGGTCGAAGGCTTCGTATTCGCGGCCGCGGGCCATTTCCATGAGCTTGTCGCGCGAGAGCGGGGTGCGCGGGTGACGCGCGAAGGCCTTGAGAACCGCAAATTCGCCCGTCGTAAGGGGCACGGGTTCGCCGTTTTTCTTCAGAACGCGGGTGCCGAGGTCGAGCGTGAAGGCGCCGAAGGAGACGACTTCGTTTTCGCGCGAGGGAGCGCCCGGGGCGTCCGCGGCCGGACGGCGGCGAAGCACCGCATGAATGCGGGCGAGCAGTTCGCGCGGATTGAAGGGCTTGGCGATGTAGTCGTCGGCGCCGAGTTCCAGCCCCACGATTCGGTCGACGTCTTCGCCGCGGGCCGTGAGCATGATGATCGGCGTCATGTCCTTGGCGGCGCGCAGACGGCGCAGGATCTGCAGACCGTCTTCACCGGGCATCATGAGGTCGAGAATCAGGGCGTCGAAATGTTCGCGCATCCAGATGCGGTTCATGGCGGCGCCGTTTTCGCTCACGAACACCTGAAAGCCGTTTTCACCGAGATAGCGGCGCAGCAAGTCGCGAAGTCTCGGATCGTCGTCCACGACGAGAATCTTGGGAGTGCGTTCCACGGAAGTTCTCCTTCGGAAAGGGTGAATGGGCCGTTTTTCGGGCGGCCGAGAATTTGTAACATTGTCGCCTTTTCGGGCGTTTCGTGTCGGAGCACGTCAACACCGTGTTACAAACTTACGCGAAATTTGAAACTCTTCGGGACTTCCTTACGCCTTGATCGGGAAATCCCCCGCTAATATCGCATCGTACCGTCGGGCGGCCTGTCGGTCGCCGTGACGAACGCGTGACAGCCTGTTACCTATTCGAACTTCTTGGTGCCGTGCGCACTGCTATAGTCGAAGTGTCCCCGGAGAGGGGATGCTGGGATGTTTCAAGTTTGCCTATGCGAAAGAATGTTTGTCTCGTCGTTTTGCTCTGCGGCTGCGGAGCCGTCTACGCCGCCTGGGAAGGCCCCGTGGCCGACGGCGCGGAAGGCAGCCGCATGGCCGAGTGCGTGACCGAAAAGGTTCCCTGCGTTCGGCTGTGGGAGCAAATGAGCGCCGCGGAGCGTGCGCGTCTGTGGCCCTTCCTCGACGAAGTCGCCAAGACTTCTTATTGGCGTCAGATGTCGAGTGAAGATCGGCGCGAGATGCGCAAACACCTCTCGAGCGCCGAGCGCGAGCAGTTGCGAAACCGCTACAGCGTGAAGCGCGAAGGCGAGCGCCGCGCCGGCCGTCGTTTGGGCGGCATGTGCGAAGAAAAACGCTCGGAACTGCGGCGCCAGGTGATGGAAGTGCACATGCAGTTTCGCCGCTCTCATCGGGCGGACCGTCCCGCGGCGGAAGCCGCGGCACCCTGACGCGACATTCATTCTTTCCTCGAGGGACGCTTCGGCGTCCCTTTTCTTTTGCGGGGCGTCGGGCTCGGGACCGCTATAATGAAACGCTTCCCATCACATAGATCCCAAAATGAACCGCAACGCACCTCTTTTGCTTGCTCTCGATACGGCGGGCGAACGCTCTTCCGCCGCGCTGCGTTTGCCCGACGGCCGCGTTTTTGAAACCGTCGAACGGGTCGGAAACCGTCACGCCGAGCGTCTGCTCGATCAGGTGGCGACGCTTCTTAAGGAGGCCGGGTGTTCGCGCCGCGAAATCGGTCTCGTCGCCTTCGGGGCGGGGCCGGGATCCTTCACGGGACTGCGCGTCGCCTGCGGTACGGCGCAGGGCGTCGCCTGGGCGCTCCAAATCGACACGGTTCCGGTGAGCAACCTCGAAGCGCTCGCGTACCGCACGCAAAAGGCGCTCGAGCTTCCCAAGGGCGCCCGCATTGCGGTGCTCAACGACGCGCGCATGAACGAATGCTATGCGGCGCTCTATGAGGCCGATCCCGAGGGACTGCCCGTGACGATCGAGGATGCGAAGCTCGTCAAGCCCGCCGACGCGCCCGCCTGGGTGCGTGCGTCGGGCGCGACGGTTGTGGCGGGCAGCGCCCCCGCCGCCTATCCCGAAGAGTTCAAGTTCGCGGACGACGTGCGCGTCCATGCCGAAACGGCCGACGCCGTCGACATGCTCGAGATCGCGCTCGCCGCTTCGCGGTGCGGAAAAACCGTGCCGCCCGCGCTCGCAGCGCCCCTTTACGTGCGCGACCGCGTGGCGCTCACGTCCGAAGAACGCCGCCGCGGAGAGAAATTGTGACGACGATTCGCCCGATGAGCCGGGACGACGTGCCGCTTGTCGCGGCGCTCGAAGCCGAGGTCGAAGTGACGCCCTGGAGCGAGCGCGCGCTCGAAGACGCGCTCGGTCCCGACTACGTCGCGCGCGTGCTCACCGACGACGGGGGGCAAATCCTCTCGTGGATCGTCTGGCGCACGATTCTCGACGAGTCCGAACTCCTTCTGATCGGCACGGCGAAAAACGCTCAGCGCAAAGGATACGCGCGGGCGCTTCTCCAAGACGCCCTTTCCGAAGCCGAAGGCCGCGGGATCGTCGCCATGCACTTGGAGGTACGGGCGGGAAACGATCCGGCCGCAAAGCTCTACGAAACTTCGGGCTTTGCCATCGTGGGCCTGCGAAAAGGCTACTATTTCTACGACGGGCGCCGTGAGGATGCGCTCCTCATGACCAATCGTTGGAAGGAAGACTGATGCTCGACACCGCGCGAAGCAGGATTTGGGAGGCGATGCGGATCGGTCCGCAGTGGTTGCTGCGCGACACCGAAGATCCGCTCCTCGACGAGATGACGAAAAAGCGTCTCGCGCCCGCTCCCGTGCGCGGTGCGGCCGTTCGTCCCGACGCTCCTCCGATTTCGGCGGAAGTCCCCGTAGCCCGCGTCGCGCCGACGAGAGCTCCCGTCACGCACCGTGCATCCCGCGCGGGGGCGGCGCCGCAGGGCGCCGCGGGGCGGAACGTAGCCCGCGCCGGGGAAACCGTCGTTCCGATCGTTTCGATGCCCGAAGAGACGGCGCTCGCCGCCAGGACGGCCGACTGGGAAACGTTGCGGGGCCTTGCCGACGCCTGCCGCGTCTGTCCCATGGGGTCCACCCGGCAGCACATGGTCTTTGCCGAAGAAGGACGAGAAGCGCGCTTCGTGATCGTCGGCGAAGCGCCGGGCGGCGAAGAAGACTTTCAGGGGATTCCGTTTGTGGGAAAGAGCGGCCAGCTTCTCACCGCGATGCTCAACGTTCTCGGTGTCGAGCGGCGCAAGGACGTGACGATTTTGAACGTCCTCAAGTGCCGTCCGCCCGGAAACCGCAATCCCAAGCCCGACGAAGTCGCGGCCTGCTCGGTGTTTTTGCGCCGTCAGCTCGAGATTCTGCAGCCCGACGTCCTTTTCCTCATGGGACGCTTCGCCGTGACGTCGCTCTTGAACCTCCCGCCCGAATCGAGCATCGGCCGCACGCGCGGCACGATCTACGAAGTCCGCGTGGGCTCGAAGATGGTGCCCGCCGTCACGACCTATCACCCTTCCTACCTTCTTCGACGTCCCGAAGAAAAGGCGAAGGCCTGGGAAGACCTGGTGCTCCTCAAGCAGACGCTCGCCCGCGCGGGAATCGTCTTCGGAAAGAAGGAAGACTGATGCGCCGTCCCTGAACGTGCGAAAGGCCGGATTTTCCGGCCTTTCGCGTCTGGGTCAGCAGCCGAAGGCTTCGGTGCGGAAGTGTTCGTCGTCGATCCCGAGGGTTCGGCGCCAGGCGTCCAGGTGCTTCATGAAGCCCGGCGACGCGCAGGCGTAGAGGCGCCGCTCTGAATAGTCGGGGACGAGTTCGGCTAGACGCTCCGCCGTGAGACGTCCCGTGAGATAGGGGGCGCAGGCGTTTTCCTTGGTGAAGATGTGGGTCTTCAATTCCGGCCGGCACTCCGTCATGACGCGCCACCAATCGCGCTGAACGATGTGCGCGGGCGACTTTGTCGTGTAGACGACTTCAATGTCGACGCGGGGCTTCGTTACGAGGAGCCACCTCGTCATAGAAAGGATCGGCGTGATGCCCGATCCGCTCGCCATCAGGAGGAATTTTTCCATCGGATCGTCGTCGCAAGTGAAGTCCCCCATGGGCTCGGCGAGATGCACCGTACTTCCCACGGGAACCGTCGTGATCCAGTTCGAGGCGCAGCCGCCGGGCACGCGGCAGACGGTGGTCGTCACGAATTCGGAAACGCCGTGGGTGCTCGAGACCGTATAGGGGCGGCAGACGCCGGTCTCTCCTACCTTGACGACCGTGAACTGCCCGGGACGGTTCACGAAAGGTTTGCCGTCGAGCGGCACGAAATTCTGGGTGAAGGTGTCAGGCGTTTCCTGGATGCGCGAATGAAGGCGCATCGGACGAAAATGCAGATCCATGAGATTCTCCTTGCGTACGAGAGCAATACGTCCCGGCGGGCGAAGCTCTGCCTTGTTCGAAGAAGTATAGGCGGCGGGAAGAGGGGAGGGAGGAAAATGCGGGGGCAGATACGAAAAAAGTTCCCGGCGGGAACTTTTCGAAAGATGGAGCGGGTGAAGGGAGTCGAACCCTCGTCTCTAGCTTGGAAGGCTAGGGTAATAGCCGTTATACGACACCCGCATCCGAGGAGTTAGAAATTCTACTGGAAAAGTCCGAAAAAAGCAAGGTGCTTGCGAAGAATGCTCACAATGCCCGGTTTCTTTGGTTTCGACGAAGAGACGGGAGGGCGGTTCGCCCGCGGCAAACCGCCCTCGAGATCGCAAAAGCTTACGAGGCGACCATTCGGTCCGTCGTCGTTTTGTCGCGGATGCGGACAAGCGCGATGCGGTTTTTCTCAAGCTTGACGACTTCGAAGCTGCGGTTCTCGATTTCCACCGTCTCGCCTTCCTGCGGCAGGCGGCCGAAGCGCTGCAGCAGCAGGCCCGCCAAAGTCACGAAGTCGCTCGACTTCTCAAAGAGTCCGGGCGCGCCCAAGGCGTGACTCATCGACACGAGGTCGACGGAGCCGTCCGCCAACCATGAGCCGTCGGCTTCGTCCTTTTGCAGAAGCGGCGCTTCTCCTTCGTCGGGGAACTCGCCGGCAATGGCTTCGAGAATGTCGTGCATCGTCACGAGGCCCTGCAGGACTCCGAATTCATCGGTGACGAGCACGAGCGTCGCACGGTTCTTGCGCAGATCCCGCACGAGGCGGATGAGGCTGATGGTTTCGGGCACGAGGAAGGGCCGACGTTTTAGCGCGAGAGCTCTGAGAGAAGGAGTGTCGCGGCAGTCGATCAAGTCTTTCGCCTTGACGAAGCCCACGAGATTGTCGAGTGATCCTTCCCCTACGGGAAAGAGGCTGTGGTGCAGGTCTTTGACGTCCGCGCAAAGCGTTTCGAAGTCTTTTTCCAAGTCGAGCCAGCCGATTTCGGCGCGCGGCGTCATGATCATGCGCACCGACCGGTCGGCCAGACTCAGCACGCCTTCCACCATCTCGCGTTCGTCCGCGGCAAAGGGCTTTGCGGTGGCGGGGAGCATGGCTTCGGTTTCGGTGACGGGCTCTTCGGTCTTCTTTTCCAAAAGCCGCAGGACGGCTCGGGTGGTCCGTTCTCGGAAGGGAAGGCGCAGCTCGTGTTTGACGCGGTTGCGCGTGGCGATCTGGTTGAAGGTTTCGATGAGGATCGAGAACGCGATCGCGGCATAGAGGTAACCCTTCGGGATGTGAAAACCGAGGCCTTCGGCCAGGAGGGAGAGGCCGATCATCAGAAGGAAGGAGAGACACAGGACGACCACGGTCGGGTGATCGTTCACGAATGCCGTGAGGGGACGGCTCGCCGCCACCATGACGATCATCGCCACTACGACGGCCGTGCACATGATGCCGAGGTTGTCGACCATGCCCACCGCGGTGATGATCGAGTCGACGGAGAAGACGGCGTCCAGAAGGAGAATCTGCGCGATGACCGTCCAGAAGCCCGCCGTGCCCCGGTTCTTCGACTCGGTGTGGGGGAGCGCTTCGAGACGTTCGTGCAGCTCCGACGTCGCTTTGAAGAGAAGAAAGACGCCGCCGGCGAGCAAAATGAGGTCACGCCAGGAAAACGGATGTCCGAAGACCGTAAAGACCGGCGTCGTGAGCGACACGAGCCAGGACATGATGGAAAGGAGTCCGAGCCGCATCACGAGCGCGAGCCCGAGTCCGGTGTAAAGCGCACGGTCCTGTTGCGCGGCGGGGAGCTTTTTGGCAAGGATGGCGACGAATACGAGATTGTCGATGCCGAGGACGATCTCCAGAACAATGAGAGTGATCAGTCCCGCCCAGAGGGAGGGATCAAAAAGAAAATCCATGGGAGTCAAAGGAAAAAACATCCGACCGGGATGTGCGGCAGAAATGAAGGTAGCAAACTTTCGGTCCGCCGCAGGAAGGAAGCGCCTTCCTTTTTACTCGACTGCTCGCAAATACCGAGCCTCGGGCGCGTACGCCGGCCGTTCCGGGACGGTTCGGAGGCGAGACTGCCCGGGGCGCCGCAGGTCGGCAAAGGGACGCCGTCGCGGCCGATCCCTTTGCGCAGAACGCCAAGACGTCCACGTAAGGGCGGTCAGCGGGCGACGGTTGCGACGAAGTCCTCCCGTTCGGCGTCCCACACGCAAAGATTTCCCGCCGCCATGTCGTAGTAGAGGGCGTGAAGAGAGAGCGACCCTTCGTCGACCCGAGCGCGGATCCAATCGTAGGAGAGAAGGTTTTCGATCGAAAGGAGCACGGCGCCTTCTTCGCAACGGCGGCAGCGAAGCGCGAGGGGTTCGTAGGGATTTTCCGCTTCGAGCTCGTCGAGAACGGGCTGCGCAAGCGCCACCCAGCTCGTGGTGTGGCGCTCGTTTTCGATCTTTTCCTTGAAGAGCAGTCCCTGAATGCCCCCGCAGTTGGAGTGTCCCATGACGATGACGTGGTGAATGTCGAGGTGCTTGACGGCGTACTCCACGGCGGCGAGCACGGCGTCGGGGCTTCCCGCCTCTTCCTCGGAGGGGACGAGCGCGGCGACGTTTCGCACGACGAAGAGGTCGCCCGGCCTGCAGCCCATCAGGATCGCAGGATCGGCGCGCGAGTCGCAGCACGCGATGACGAGCGTCTTGGGATTCTGTCCGTGGGCGAGGCGATCGAAAAATTCGGCTTCCCGAAGCAGCGTGTTTTCCTTGAAGTTGTGAAAGCCCTGAATAAGGTCGTGAAAATTGGTCGACATGTCGTTTTTTTGGTTCCGTTGAACAGAAACGCTTGTGGTGAGGTTTGCGATTTTAGCCGCGAATCCGATGTCGTGAAGCGTTACGGTAACGGGTTAAACCAACGCGTTGATTTCGAGAGATTCGCCGTAGCGCCGCCTCCTCATCCCTCTCGTCTGAGAACGAAAACCTGACAAGCGCACCTTTTGCGAATGGTTGTTTTCGACGCATTCTTCCCGCAATCCGATGATTTTTCGGGCTTTTTGGTCGAACAGAGACCGTTTTGCGTCATCGACGCCCGATGCGCACGGCCGACAACGGAACGGCAGTTCACCAAGGGTAAACGATAGGGTGTCAGTTTTTCGATATCGGTTGGCAGGCATTCGAACCGACTTTCGGCAGCGGAATCTTAGGATTGGCTTAACGGGAATCGGACCTCCCGAACTTCAAGACCACAAAAGGAGAACCACCATGCAACAGGCAAGGCGAAACCTTCTCAAGGGCGGTTTGCTCGCAACGGCGGCTGCAGCTGCGACGGCCGTGACGACGCCCGCGCACGCGGCGCTCGAGCAAAAAGGCAAGAACAAACGCGAAGACTGGGACGTCGTCGTAATCGGCGCGGGCTTTGCGGGGCTTTGTGCCGCCCTGGAAGCGAAGGAGCGGGGCGCGAAAGTCGTGCTCATTGAAAAGATGGGCCGTCCGGACAGCACGTCCGCCTACAGCTCGGGCTGGATTGCGGGCACGAAGACGCGTTACCAGGATCCGAACGAAAAGGATTCGATCGAAGGCTATTTCGACGACATGATGAAGGTTTCGGGCGGTCGTTCCGATCCGGAACTCATCCGCGCCTATGCCGAAATTGCCGGTGAATCGATCGACTGGCTCGGCGACCACGGCATGAAGTTCAACATCTGGAAGCAGCATGCGCCCGAACTCATGCGCTGCCACATCGTTCCGGGTACGAACGGCCTGACGGGCGGTGCGCAGATCGTCAAGACGATGCTCGAAGCGCTCGAAAAGGCGCAGGTACCGGTCGTTTACAACACGAAGGCGGTCGATCTCATCTACGACGAATGCTTCAACGTTCTCGGCGTCTCCTGCGTGACGGGCAACCATCGTACCGACTACTACGCCAAGGGCGGCGTCATCATGGCGACGGGCGGCTTCGCCGGCAACAACGCCATGGTCGGCCAGTACATCGGCGCCTGGGCTTCGCGCATGGTCGTGCGCGGTGCGCCGTGGGCCACGGGCGAATGCATCCGCATGGCCGAACAGGTCATGGCGAAGATGGTCAACATGGACCAGTTCTACGCCGGTCCGATTTCGCCGGTCGGTCACTGCAATCCGTCCCCGCTCATGCACGCGGGATACGGCATCCAGCTCAATACCGAAGGAAAGCGCTTCCTGCAGGAACACTTGGGTCAGATCGAAAAGGCCAAATCGATCGCGAGCCTTACGCCCAACAACATGAGCTATCTTCTGATCGGTCAGGATGCGGACGAAAACGCCAACATCCTCTCGAACACGGTCAACCGCTTCACGAAACTGGGCTTCAAGGTGCCCAAGGGCGAAACGATTGAAGAAGCCGTCAAGGCCGCGGGTCTGCCGCTCGAAGCCGTCATGCAGACCGTGAAGGAATTCAACGAAGCCGTGAAGGCCGGCAAGGCCGCGCAGCTCAATCCGCCGTATCTCTTCGAACATCCGCACGAACTCAAGAAGGGTCCCTTCTACCTGATCCCGGCCGTGGGCGGCATCGCCAACACCTTCGGCGGTCCGAAGATCGACAAGTACGCCCGCGTCATCAACACCGAAGATCGTCCGATTCCGGGTCTCTACGCCGCGGGTGCCGCTGCGGGCGGCATCTGGTATCAGGCCGACATTTCAGGCAGCCAGCTCGGCGGTTGCCTGGTCTTCGGCCGACTCGCCGCGCGTCACGCCGCGGCCCGCGCCAAGAAAGCCAAAGCTTGATCGGGGAGGAATGCAAAATGTTTGAACTGAAGAAACTGTTTTTCGTGGGTCTCTGCACGGCGCTCGGTGCCGTTACCGTCGGCGCGCAGGCCGCGAACCTCGCCGACCGCCATGCTTCGAAGTCGGTCGACTGCGTTTCCTGCCACGACACGAAGACGCCTGCTGAAGGCGCGACCGTCTCCACGCAGAAGTGCAGCGGCTGCCACGGGTCGTTGCAGGACATCTCCGCGCAGATCCAAAAGCGCGGCAACGCCCAGAGCCCCGACCCGCACGTCAACCACAGCCTGGGCCTCAACTGCAACGAATGCCATCGCGGTCATCAGCCGTCGGTCAACATGTGCAATCGTTGCCACGTGTTCCAGTACAACGTGCCTTAATACAATGGTGTGAGGCTGATCGCCGGATCCCGTTCAGATCCGGCCTTTCCCAAAGTGCTGCCGGGAAGGCCCTGATGCCTCGCCCGGCAGTTTCCCTTTGGGGGCCGCTCACTTTTTCCGACCGTACGACGCAACCATCGCAGGCCCGACAAAGCGAGAACCATCATGCATCTGACGCCCTATATCACGAAGTGGCCGACCAACTTCGAGCCCGACGACCCCGACCTCTGCACGCTCGCGGCGATCATCGACGAAGGTCTCGAAGTGGACGCCGAAAAGCAGACGCCACTGCACACGCATCCGAGCGGCCAGCTTCTTCTCGCCACCGAGGGGCTCGTCGGCCTGGAGCTGGAGAACGACTACTGGTCCGTGCCGGCGCACTGTGCGATTTGGGTGCCGCCCGGAGTGCTTCATACCTGCGTGCTCGGACTTTCGGGAAAGACCGTATTCTTCCACGTGGGTCCGAAGTACCTGGAGGGCTTCCCGAACGAAGTCATCCGGCTCATGCTCAATTCCATGACCGTCGAACTGATTCTCTTTGCCGCGCGGGGACTCGACAAGAAGCGATCGGACGCCGCTCGCTTTCACCTGGCGATGCTCACGATCGAAGAGCTCAAGGCGGCTCGTCGAATGCCGCCGCAGTTTGCACCGCTCACGAACTCGCCGGCGCTTCGCCGTATCGCCGTGGAATTCAACAATCCAAACTGCATCGAATGGTCGATGAGCGACTGGGCGAAGTTTGTCGGCATGAGCGAGAGAACGCTCAACCGCCAGGTGCAGCGCCATGCCGGGCTCACCTTTCGCGAGTGGCGTCTGCAGCACCTCTTCCTGGTGTCGATCGTTCAGCTCTCACAGGGACAAAGCGTCAAAGAAACGGCCTACGCGGCCGGTTACTGCAGTCCGTCCGCCTTCATCGCGGCCTTCAAGAATATTTTCGGCCTGACGCCCGCTGAATATCGAAGGGAACTTCTGAACGACGCGCAGCTCTCGTCTGCAAAAGCACAGTGACGCAGTAAAGACGGGCCACTCTCGCTTTCTCGCGTGAAATGGTTTCCGCCATTTTCAATTCTCATGCTCTTGCCGTGGAAAAAGTCCGAGAAAGCTGAGAAAGGATTCTTTTCGGAGGCGATGATGACTTTTCGTACTTTCTTTCCCGGCACTTCCTAGGCCGCGCTCGCGACCGATCGGTGGACGAAGGAGGTCGATTGCTTGATCCTGGAAGGAAAGAGCATCGGCAACGGTCGGACGATCGACTATCGGGACGAATGGACGATTCTCGAAGTGGGCGATACGCTGCGGCTTCGCAGTACAAACGGCACCGTGCGCACGCTCACGCGCAAGCGATGAGACGATGTCGTGTTCTCGTCTCTATCTCCGCCATCTCGACGCGTTTATCGCGTGCGTGTGGGGCGAAAGCTTCGCGAAGGCGGAGGTCAAATCTCTTGTCGCTTGACAGGTGTTCTGGATGAGGAACGCCGATCAAGTGTCATGATGTATTTGAAGAGCATACTCTTGATTTAATTAAGACCATAGTCTTGATTTCATGTCTTCGAAACCTACGATCTTTCATCTCATCCGATCGAATCACTGATGGGATAGAGGAAGATAATCAACAGATGTTAAACGAGAATAAGTATCAATATAGATCTTCGCTTCCGGCGGCCTGGAAAAGAATGCACTTGCGGGAACAGTACGTCTTTGATGCATTGAAAATAGGTACTTTTTAAGAATGATTTTGTAGAGAGTCTTCCGCGAATAATGAGAAACCCGAACGGGAGTGTTTGCGAAAATAGTTGAGAATGGTTGTTGTTCTCTATTGCGTTCTTACGGATCGGAATGTAGAGTGGAATTTTGATCGGTAACAAAACTCGTTCTCAAGGAAAGTGAGGGAGTCTGTCGGCTTCCTGTTCCTACAACGGAGAGACTCGTGAAAGAAATGTTGCAGGCGCCCGAACGTCAGAAAGAGGGCACGTTTGAAGAAAACTCCCGCCGCATGGCGGAGGCTCTCAAGGCCGATACGCTCGCTGCTTGCCGAGCCAACGCGGAGGATCCTCTTCACGCCGCCTTTACGGCCAAGGCGGTCGTTCATTCGGGACCGGGCGGCATGCCCCTGACGGGGCCCGATGCGCAACGCACGCTCGACGGACTTCTCGATGCGCCCCGCAGGGGCAAGACGCTTGCCTACCTGCACGTTCCCTTCTGCGAAACGCGCTGTCTCTACTGTCTTTTCTATCAAAATCCCTACAAGGAGGAGGCCGTCTCCCGATACGCCCGGGCGCTCGTCAAGGAGATCGAGCTCTGGAGCGACCGCGCGGCCGTGACCTCGCACCCGGTGCACGCGGTCTACTTCGGTGGCGGCACGCCCACGGCCTTCTCGCCCGAGGATCTTCGCCTCGTGATCGGAGCGGTGAAAAAGTACCTGCCGCTTGCGAACGACTGCGAAATCACGGTGGAAGGCCGCATTCACGGCTTCACCGACGAAAAGATCGAGGCGGCCCTGGAAGCGGGCGCGAACCGCTTCTCGCTCGGCGTTCAGACCTTCAACACGGACGTGCGCCGCTCGATGATGCGCGTCGACGCTCGCGAGACGATTCTCGCGCGCCTCGAGAAACTCTGCTCCTACGACAACGCGTCCGTCGTGATGGACTTGATCTACGGTTTCCCGGGCCAGACGATGGACGTCTGGGCGGACGACGTGAAGACGGCCGCTTCGCTTCCCCTGGACGGGATCGACTGCTACCAGTTGAACGTCTTCGAGCGCTCGCCCCTCGCGAAGTACGTCGCGAACGGGAAGCTTCCGCCCGCCGCGGACACGGCGCAGAAGGCCGACATGTTCGCGATGAGCATGGAAATGCTCACGAACGCCCACTGGCGTCGTCTCTCGAACAATCACTGGGGACGCGGCATGCGCGAGCGCAACATCTACAACGCTCTGGGGAAGGGCGCTTCCGACTGTCTGGCGTTTGGCTGCGGCGCGGGCGGGCGTCTCTTCGGCCACAGCTTCATGATGGAGCGAAAGCTAGACGCCTGGTATGCGCAGCTCGAAGCCGGCAAGAAGCCCGTCGGCATGCTCATGCGGCCCACGCCTCACTGGCATCTTTTGCGCACGGTTTCCTCCGAAATGGAATCGGGTTCGATCGACCTCACGGCGATCGCACGCAAATTCAACGTGCCCGTCGACAAGCTCGCCGCGCCGGTCGTCAATCAGTGGGTGGAAGCGGGACTGCTCGTCCCGGTCGGCAACGGCTTCGTGCAGACGGTCGCCGGTCAGTACTGGCACGTCACGCTCGCGCAGCTCCTCGTCAACTGGCTCACGCAGCAGCTCATGCCCTCCGAAGTCCGTACGGTGCATTCCGTGCATCCGCACTCGGCGATGCCCGCCCGCGGAGCGGGACACCCGAAGGCCGCGCATCCCTCCATGGAAGGCGCGGATCCCGCGGAACTCGCCCGAAAGATGCGCGCCGCGCATTCGAACGCGGCCTGAGACCGCGCTCCGAATCCTCCAGACGGATCCGCGGCGGCGCCCGAGCGGGCGTCCCCCGCGGATCCCATCCACCTGTTGCCGGAATTTCATGAAAGAACGTCTTCCCCGACATTGGGCCGCTAGAGAACTGGTATTGGTCGGCGTCTTCGCGGCCGCCGCGAAGCTCTCGAGCCTTCTCATCGCGCTCGCGGGCGGCGGCATGAACCCCGTTTCGCTCGTTGCCAAAAATCTCGTCTTCACGACGCTTTTGATCGTGCTTCTCACGAAGATCCCGAAGCGCTGGACGCTTCTTCTCTTCACGGCGGTGAGCATGATGATCAGCGTCCTCCTTTTGGGCGGAAGTCTCACGCTTCTTCCCGCCGCCCTCGTCGGGGCGCTCGCGGGCGAAGCCGCGGTCTTTCTGACGGGCGGCGCGGGAAAGAAGTGGGCGCCCTGGGTCGCCGCGGGCGTCTACGACTTCGCGTCGAAGGCCCTCTCTTTGGGCGTGTCCTTTTTGTTCATGCGTGAGAGCCCGGCGCTCATGACGATGGTGGTGCCGATCGTTCTGCTCGGCTATGCGGGCTCCTTGGCGGGTCTTTGGTTCGGCTGGAAAACCGTGGGAGAACTCAAACATGCGGGCTTTGTTCGCTAAAACGGACGACACGAACATGATGCGGCGCCTCGACGCCCGCACGAAGCTCGCCGTCACCTTGGCGACGGCGATTCTGGCGGTGGCGTGCTCGGGCGTGGTGGCGCAGGGCGTGCTCTTTCTCGCAACGCTCGTTTACGTCCTCCTTCTGAAGCGCCCGGGACTGCTCGCCGTTCTCTACGGCGCGATGGCCGTCATGATGGCTGTCGCCGCGGGGTGCTCGGCCGTGATCGAAGCCCTGGCGCCGGGCCTCGGCGGTCTCTCGGTGAAGTCGCTCGTCATTCCCTTCCTTCGCGGTCTCTCGATGATGAACGTCGTGATGGTGCTCGCGATGACGACCCGCGTCGAAGACCTTCTCACGACGCTCGAGCGCATGCGCCTTCCCTTCTGTCTTTTTCTGCCTGCGGCCGTGATGCTCCGCTTCATCCCGACCTTCACGCACGACATCCGTCAGGTGTGGGAAACGCTCAAGATCCGCGGCTGGCCCATGGGCGTCGGGATGCTCACGCGCCACCCGATTCTCTCTTCGCGTCTTCTTCTCGCGCCGATTCTCTTTCGCGCCTTGAAGTCCGCCGAAACCCTCGGGACGGCGTCGGAACTGAAGGGCCTCGGCACGGCCGAGCGCACGCTCATGCCCGACCTTCGGACGATGACGACGCTCGACGCACGCATTCTCTCCGCGCTCGTACTCACGACCGCGGCGGCCGTGACGGGTGAAGTCCTCTTTGCCGACCTCTTCATGACGAACACCTACATGCCCTGACGATGATTGCATTTGAAGAAGTTTCCTACCGATACCCGAACACCGAAAAGACGGCCGTCCGCAACCTGAACTTCCGCGTGGAACCGGGCGAACTCAAGGTCGTGACGGGCGCTTCGGGCTGCGGGAAGACCACCCTCATGCGGCTCGCGAACGGGATCGCACCGCAGATTCTCGGGGGCGACGTGACGGGGACCGTGCGCATCGACGACTGCGATGTCTCGGAAACCCCCGTGGCGGACCTTGCCGAAAAGGTGGGGACGCTCTTTCAGGACCCCGAAGAACAGTTCTTCGCCCTGAACGTCGGGGACGAAATCGCCTTTGCCCTGAAGAGCCGCGGGATGACGCCCGACGACGTGAACGCGCGCCTCGAGCGCGCGGCCGAAACGCTCGGGATCACGCATTTGCTCGACGCCGACATCCATTCTCTCTCCGAAGGCCAGAAGCAGAAGGTGGGGCTCGCCGGCATTCTCGCGCTCGGACCCAAGGTGCTCGTGCTCGACGAGCCGAGCGCGAATCTCGACCCGGAGGCGACCGAACAGCTCGCGAAAATTCTCGACGAGTTGAAGCGCGCGGGCTCGGCGATCCTCGTCGTCGACCACCGCCTCTATTGGCTTCGCGACACCGCCGACGAAGTTTTCGTCATGCAGGCGGGCGAAATCCGCGAGCGCGGTCCCTTCTCGATTCTCGAAGACGGCGCGCTTCGCGCCCGTTGGGGCCTGCGCCGCGACGCCGTGGCGGATCCGAGAGCCACGCTTCCCCGCGTGAAGGTGGAAAAGGGCCTCTGTGCCGAAGAAAAGGCGGGCGCCGTCTTCACGGCCGAGAAGCTCAGCTTCGGCTATCCCGGACGCGGAACGATCTTTGCGGACGCCGCCTTTGCGGTGCCCGCGGGGATCACGGCGCTGATCGGCAACAACGGTACCGGCAAAACGACGCTCGCGCGGATTCTCACGGGGCTTTTGAAGGCCGAAGGGACGTTCGCGCTCGACGGCAATGCCGTCGGCAAAGAAGGGCTCATGCCTTCGGCTGGCCTGGTTCTTCAAAACGCCGACCATCAGCTCACGATGCGCACGGTCGAAGAGGAAATCACGGCCGCGATGCTCGCGGGCCGTTGGGCGAAGGAAAGCCGCTCGGGCTGGTCGGGCGACCTCGGCCGCTTCGAGCCCTCCGACAAGGAAAAGTCGCGTCTGGAAGCCCTTCTCGTTTCGCTTCGTCTTGCGCCCTTGCGCGGACGTCATCCGCAATCTCTTTCTGGCGGCGAAAAGCAACGCGTCGTCATTGCCTGCGCGCTCGCGAAGGATCCGCGCATTCTGATTCTCGACGAGCCCACGAGTGGGCTCGACGGGGCGAATCTCGCCTCGATCGCCGGCATTCTTCGCGAAGAGGCCGACAAGGGGCGCGCCGTGTTTCTGATCACGCACGATCTCGAACTCCTCGACGCCTGCGATCGGGCGCTCGACATGACCGATTTTCAATCACTTCTCAAGGACTAAGCATCATGACGAACATTCAGCCGACCGAAGCCCAGAAGGCCAAGATCGAAGAGCTCCTTACGGCGCCTTATCCCGTGACGCTCGCCACCGCCGCAAAGGCCCTCGAAACGACCGAGGAAGAAGCGGCGAAGCTTCTCCCCGAAGGCATGGCCCGCTTCGTGACGGGCGACGCTTCGGAGCGCTTCGACGAAGTCTGGGAGCGCCTCGCCCTCTGGGAAAAGGTGACGCTCTTCATCGTTCACGACGGCCACGTCTTTGAAATCGAAGGCAAGCTCTCCAAGGGGAAGCGCGCCCAGGGCTACTACAACATCCTCGGCAAGGACGCGACGATCGGCGGGCATCTTCGCTACGACGGCATCGGCGCGATCGCCTTCGTGACGCTTCCCTTCATGAAGCGCGAGTCGCTCTCGGTGCAGTTCTTCAACAAGACGGGCGCCGTCGCCTTCTCGGTCTACGTGGGCCGCGAAAACCATCAACTGATCGAAAGCGTCAAGACGCAGTTCTTCGCCGACCGCGACGCGCTTACGGCCTGATCGACGAAGAGGAAGGACACATGACGAAAGCTTTGGTGGTCGTGAGTTCCCGCACCGGGAACACCCGCACCGTGGGCCACGCCGTGGCGGACGCCCTCGGGGTCGAATACGTCGGCGCGCTGACCTATCTCGAAAACCCCGCGGCCTATGCCGAGTGCAATCCCGTCGTGCTCGGCTTCTGGAACGACCGCGGCATGGCGCCCGAAGACATGCAGGCGGTGGCGAAGACGCTCGCCGAAAAGCGGATCGGCTTTTTCGCGACGATGGGGGGCGACCCCAAATCGGAGCGCGCCGTCGCGTGGATGGAGAAGGTGACGGAGGGACTTCTTGCGCTCGGGCGCGGGAACGTCGCCGTCACGTCGCTTCTCGTGCAGGGGCGCATCGATCCGGCGCTTTTTGACCGCATGACGCAGATGATGGGAGGCGTCGTCACGCCCGAGCGCGAAGCGCGCCGCAAGGCGGCCGAGACGCACCCCGACCGCATGGACCTTTTGAAGGCGGAAGAACATTTCAAGGCGGCTTTCCCGGAATGCCGCGCTGAGAACGAATGAGGGAAACGATGAGCTGGGAGAAATTCGAAGCCGTATACGCCATGATCGGACCCGCGGGGGTCGCGCTCGTTTTCGTCGCGCTCTTTGCGGTCTATCTCATCGTCTGGCAGCTCTACTACATGACGGCCGTCTGGCGCAACTTCCGGCGTGACTTTCTCGACATCGAACAGGGGAAGGACCGCTGCCTTCGGCACATCGATCCGAAGAAGGCCAATCCCCTGATCCGCATCATCTACGACATCGTGACGACGCACGGCGACCACTCGGACGACATCCGCGCGGAAGTGAGCTATCTCTTCTACCGCAACTTCAAGCGCGTCTCGAACGGCCTTTGCTGGCTCAAGCTCATCGCCGTCGTGGCGCCGCTGATGGGCCTTCTCGGCACGGTCTGGGGGATGGTCTGGGTCTTTCAGGCGATGGCCGACGTCACGCACGCGAACGCGGGCGTTCTGGCGTCGGGCATCTGGTCGGCCCTCATCACGACGATCATGGGGCTCTGCGTCGCCATTCCGACCCTCATGGCCTACTACTACCTGATGCTCAAGTTCCGGAGCTTTCACATCGAGGCGGTCGAGCACAGCTACCGCGCGCTCGAAGTGTGTCGCCGCATGAAGAAGACCGGGAAGGAATCCCGCTTTGAAGACGCCGACGCGGGTACGCCCGGTCTTTGAGGAGCCGCGCGATGAACAGCGACTTTTTCGGCAATTTCGACGAAGAGCCCCAGATCGATCTGACGCCTCTGATCGACTGCCTCTTCATGCTCATCATCTTCTTCGTGCTGACGATGAGCTTTTCGAAGCCCGTTCTCGAGGTGATGCTCCCTCAGGCGGCGCACGGAGAGGTTTCGCGCGAACGAAACGATCTGCTGTTGTCCGTCAAGAAGGACGGCTCGCTCTGGCTCGGCTCCGAATCGACGACGCTCGAAGGGCTTTCCGCGGCCCTTGACGCCGCGCCCGAGCGTACGCTCAACATTTACATGGACCGCGAGGCGCCCTTTGCGAAGTTCGTCGAGGTGATGGACCTTGCCAAGGTGAAGCGCGAAGGCCGCTTCGTGATCAGTACGGATCCGGAACCCGCCGCTTCGGCGGACACCGTCGCGGCTTCCGAAACCACCCGGGGAACGGTTCATGAATGAGGTGCGGGAGACTCAATTCGCCGACCGCGCCGCGCGCACGGTCGTGACGGTCGCGGCGGTCTCGCTCGTTCTGGCGGGCGGCTGGGAGGTGACGCAGAAGGTCATTCAGGTCCCGAACGTCGCGGCCGCGCTCTTTCGCGAGGAAACGGCGGTTCGTCTGGTCGACGTTCCGCAGGAAACGCTTCGCGAAGTCCCCGAGACGCCGATCGAAAAGCCCCTCGTCGAACATCTGACCGAGGAGAGCGACTTCGAGGTCCCCGCGCGCCCCGAGCCGGAACCCGAACCCGTTCCCGAGCCGGAACCCGAACCGGAGCCCGAACCCATTCCGGAGCCCGAGCCTGAACCGGAGCCTGAGCCGGAACCGATTCCCCAGCCCGAGCCGATTCCGGAACCGGAACCCAAGCCCGAGCCCAAACCCGAACCCGTAAAGCCGAAGCCGCAACCGAAACCCGCTCCGAAGCGCGTGGAAAAGCCGAAACCCGTGCAGAAACACGCGCCGAAGCCCGCCCCCGCGGCGGCGCCGACGCCGGCCCCTTCGCTTGAGGCGTTGGAGGGTCCCGTCGCGCAAGCCGGTCAGGCGGGACTCTCCGAAGGCCGCGAGGGCGGCGTGGGAACGGGCGTGAGCGGAAGCGGCTCCGGTGCGTCCGACGGCACCGATCAGGTGCTCGCGGAACTCCTCGCCGTGGTCGAAGCGAACAAGACTTATCCCCGCCGCGCCCGGCAGACGGGCCAGCAGGGCGAAGTGCAGCTCGCGGTCGAAATCGGTCCCGACGGACGAGTCGTCGACGTCTCGATTCGCAAGAAGCACGCCTCGGCTCTTCTCAACCGCGCGGCCCTCAAAGCCGCCGAACCGCTCGAAGGGCGTCCCACAAAGCTCACGAAGGCGGTTACCATCGTGGTGCCCGTTCGCTTTGAACTGCGCTGATTTTTACGCGGGGACGGATCGTCGTCCCCGCGTCCAATCCATTCTTCCCATTCTTCCGTTTCTTCATGACGCAACCCGCACTGCGCTTTGAGTCGCTCGAGAAAACCTATCCCAACGGCGTGCGCGCCCTGAAGGGCGTGTCGTTTACCGTGGAGGAGGGCGAATTCTTCGGCCTCTTGGGCCCCAACGGCGCCGGCAAGACCACCCTCATCACGTCGCTTGCCGGCCTCACGAAACCCACGGGCGGCCGCATCGTCGTGCGCGACATCGACCGCGCCAAGGACCCGCGGGGCGCTGCGCGCAATCTCGGGATCGTGCCGCAGGAAATCACCTTCGACCCCTTCCTCACGGTGCGCGAAACCCTTCGTTATCAGTCGGGCTACTGGGGGATCGTCAAGAACGACGAATGGATCGACGAGATTCTCGAAAACCTGGGCCTTCTCGACAAGGCCGAGGCGAACGTCCGGGCGCTCTCGGGCGGGATGAAGCGCCGCGTGCTGGTCGCGCAGGCGCTCGTCCACAAACCTCCCGTCATCGTCCTCGACGAACCGACGGCCGGGGTCGACGTGGAACTGCGCGAAAACCTCTGGACCTTCATCGGAGGGCTTCACAAGAAGGGGCACACGATCGTTCTGACGACTCACTATCTCGCCGAAGCGCAGACCTTGTGCCGTCGCGTCGCGATCCTGAAGGAAGGCCGCATCGCGGCGCTCGACTCGACGGAAAAGCTTCTCTCCCGCTTTGAAGGGCGCGTGCTCCGTTGCCGTCTCGAGGGTGGGGAACTGCCCGCGATGCTCTCCGACCGAGTGCTTCGTCGGCACGGCGACGACGTCGTGCTGCGCGCGGGCGACGCCGAGGACGTCCGCCAACTTCTCGGAGCCCTTCACGACGCAGGCCTTCGGGCGGAAAACCTCACGCTCGGACAGCCCGACCTCGAAGACGTATTTTTGGCCGTGACCGCGGGAGCAAAGTGATGTGGATCCCTTTTCGAACGCTTTTTTGGAAAGAAGTGCACCGATTCTGGAAGGTGGGACTTCACACGATTCTTGCGCCCGTTCTGACGGGGTTTCTCTATCTCGTCGTTTTCGGCGAGGCGCTCTCCAAACATTTGCCCGTCTATGAGGGCGTGAGCTACACGGCCTTCATCGTGCCGGGCCTCATCATGATGTCGGTCCTGCAGAACGCCTTTGCGAACACGGCTTCGTCGCTTATTCAGGCGAAGATCGCCGGACACTTGGTCTTCGTTCTGATGCCCGCGATCCCGGGGCCGCAGATGGCGGCCGCCTACATCGGGGCGAGCTTCGTACGAAGTTTCCTCGTGGGGACGGGTCTCTACATTGTCTGTGCCTGGTGGGCGATGCCGCCCGTGCGGGAGCCCTTCCTTCTCATAGCGTTCGCCTTCTTCGGCGCGGCGATCATGGCGTCGCTCGGCCTCATCACGGCCCTTTGGGCGGAAAAATACGACCAGATGGGGGCGGTGCAGAATTTCGTCGTGATGCCGCTCACCTTCCTCTCGGGCGTCTTCTATTCGGTCGACTCGCTGCCGCCCGTCTGGCGCGAAATCAGCCGCTTCAACCCCTTCTTCTATCTCGTCGACGGCTTCCGTCAGGGCTTTTTCGGGCGCGGCGACACGGATCCCTGGGCGAGCCTTGCGGTGACGGGCCTGACGGCCTTGGTCATCACGGCTGTCGCGGTGACGCTCCTCACTCGAGGGTGGAAGATCCGTCACTGAGACGAAAAATCGAGAAAAGAGTGTGTACGGCCGCTTCGGAGAAAGGAGAAGCGGCCGTTCCGGTTTTTACCAACCACGAACGTGCGGGAGTTCTTCAATGATCTTTCCGTCGCGCACGAGCAAAAGTTTCTCGTAGGGTGCCGCCGTGGGGCAGGCGTGGTTCGGGAGAATGCGAAGGCGCATGCCGACGGGGAAGTCTTCGGGGCGAAGGGCGGGACCTTCCGTCGCCTCGATGATGCCGTGCTCCTGATTCGCGCCCTTCATGAGGACGGTGCCGCCGCGAAGGGGCGTTCCGTCGACGTCGCAGACAAGCCCGTAGCCGTAGTCGCGCTTCTGGCGCGCCGTGCCGCGGTCGCGCGACATCGCCATCCAGCCGGCGTCGACGATCACCTGGCCCTTGGCGGGCTGATGCCCGATCACGGTCGCAAGGACCGATCCCGCGATGTCGTCGACCGTCGCGACGCCCACGTTCGTCATGAAGAGGTCGAAAAGCGAATAGACGCCGCAACGCACTTCGGTGACGCCCGTTTCGTCCTCGGCCATGAGAACCGTCGGCGTGGAGCCGACCGAGACGATTTCGATGGTGTGTCCCGCTTCGCGCAGTTTTTGGGCGGCAAGGACAATCCCGTCGCGTTCGCGTTCGGCCGCGAGACGGACGTGTTCGAGGTCGGGTTCGTCGTAGCTCGCACCCGCGTGCGTGAGAACACCGACCAGACGGGCGCCGTCCCGAAGGTGTTCGGCGACAGTGAGAAGTTCCGGCGACTCGGGCGCGAGTCCCGAGCGGTGGCCGTCGACGTCCACTTCGAGAAGGACCGGAATCGACACGCCGTGTTCCCGGCAGAAGTCGGAGACGGCGTCCGCCGCCGCGGCATTGTCGAGAATGATCTTGAGGTCGCACCCGCGTTCGCCAAGCGCAGCGACTTTGGGAAGCTTCTGCGGCGCGATCCCGACGGCGTAGAGAAGGTCCGTGACGCCGTGCGAGAAGAAGTATTCGGCTTCCAGAAGCGTCGAGACGCAGGCGGGTCCTTGGGGCGTTTCCATTTGGCGCAGCGCAATCCCGATCGACTTGTGGGTCTTGAGGTGCGGACGCAGATGCACGCCGAGCGCGCGGGCTTTTTCAAGCGCGCGGCGAAGATTCTTGTCGAGGCGCTCCTCCTCGATCACGAAGGAGGGTGTCGGAACGTTCGGATCGGTGAGCGCGAGGCCGAGAAGCGAGGTCATGAAAGGTCTCCCTGGAAGACAATGCGTTGCCGTCCATTCTCGCACGGGGAGCCTCCCGTCTCAACGTCCGGAGGAAACCCTTCGTTTTCGGACGCACGAAACGAAAGAACCGCGTTCCTCCGAAGAGGAAACGCGGTTCTCAGAAGTGACCGATGGTCAGTCGGTTACTTGATCGACTTCACGGCGCTTTCCGCGGAGACGACGCCCGAGACGATGGCCCAGGAGTTCATCATGGCGGTCAAGCTGTCGGCACCGTTGGCGCCGCCCACAACGCAGCCCGCACCGTAGAGACCCGGGATGGGCTTGCCGGCCTTGTCGAGAATGCGCAGATCGGCGTCGGCCTTGAGGCCGCCCAGGGTCGTCTGGTAACGAACCTTCTGTTCGACGATGTAGTAGGGGCCTTCCCCCAAACCGCCCGTGATCTTGCGGTTGAAGTCCGTGTCTTTGCCGGCCTTGACCATGTCGTTCCAGTGGGCGACGGTCTTGGCAAGACCTTCGGCATCCACGCCCATGGTCTTGGCGGCGTCGGCGAGATTGTCGGAGACGGCCATCACGGGACGGCCGTTGTTGACGATCTTCGTCCACGTCATGAGCGTTTCTTCATTCGGAACGAGCCTGTCTTCGAGCGACTTCCGAACGTATTCCTTCCAGGCCTTCGCGTCCATCACGATGTAGGCGATGTGGTCGGGCTGGGCGACCGTCATGTCCGTCAAGACGCCGAGCGCGGCGTTTTCATCGACGTAGCGCTGGCCGAGCTTGTTGACATAGATGGCGCCCGACTTCTTCATCGTGTCGGTCGAGGAGGCCGTGGCGGCGAGGCCGTGGCCCGGAACCGTTTCGACGCCCTGCGGATACATCTTGACGAGGTCGAGGTTGATCGTGCCCGCGCCGATGTCGGTGGCCATCTTGTAGCCGTCGCCCGTTTCGCTGTCGAGACCGTAGAAGACGTAGTTGCTCATTTCCTTCGGGAGCATCGACTTCACGGCGCCGTAGCCGCCCGAGGCGAGAATGACGGCCTTCGAGGTGAGTTCGACGGTGTTGCCGTCCTTGTCCGTCGCGCGGACGCCCACGACCTTGCCGGCGTCGTCACGGATGAGTTCCTGCGCGCGGGTCTGAAGCATCAATTTGCCGCCCATGCCGAGGAACTTCTCGCGCATGAGGTTGAGGTAGTTGACGGAACGACCCGTAACGCCGAGCTGACGGTTGGCGGAGTGGTCCGGATACTGCGTGGCGGCCGGACCGTACGGGATCTTCATGTCGTAGATGAGCCAGTCGACGACGCCGCCGACGCGTTCCGTCACCATCTTGACGAGCACGGGATCATTGCGGTTCTTGCCGACCGTGAAGATGTCCTTGTAGGCGAGTTCGGGCGAGTCCTTCGTTTCCTTCATGACTTCGCGCTGATACTTCGAGCCCGTGGCGATGAGCGTGCCCGCGTTCAGGGCCGTGGCGCCGCCGATCACCGGCATCTTTTCGATCAGGATGACGTTGGCGCCGAGGGTTTCGGCCTTGACGGCGGCGGAAATGCCCGAGCCGCCCGCACCGACCACGACGATGTCGGCGTTTTCCTTGACGAGCTTCTTGGCGGCCTTCTTTTTCACGACGGCCGCGGCGAACTGGGCGGGATCGCCGCCCGCCTTCTGAATCGCCTGAGCGACGGCGGCGCGGATGCCTTCAGACGTCATCGTGGCGCCCGCCACGGCGTCGACCGCGGTGCTCTGCGCCGCGACGATCGCCTTCGGGAAGTCGGCGACGGCGGCATCCGAGATGCCGACCGTTTCGGTGTGCTTCACCACCTTGACGGCGTCGAGCTTGCCGGCCTTGACGGTGACTTCGACCGTGATCGTGCCGTTGCGGCCCTTGCCTTCACCCGTGTAGGTGCCGTCGGTCATGGCGGCGAAGGCGCTGCCGCAGAGGGCGGCGGATACCGCCAGAGCGGCGAGTCGTTTGGTTCCCATGCGCATGTTCTTTCTCCTTTGATGGATGGTGCAGGGTGTCCTTGTGCAGGAGAAATTCTAGAAAACGCCTCCTTCTAGCGCTTCGGAACTTTTCCCTAAAAGAAAACGCATAGGGTGCGGGGAGTAGGAGAGGGGAAGGATTCGCAAGGGATAGCGCGGAACGTAAAAGAATTCCTACCCCGTTTTTGCAACAAATGGGGACAAACCCGCGAGTGTAGTCGCGGCTACAGACAGGATGGTCGACGGGGCCGATACTCAGGATCGAACCAAACCGCTCTTCTCAATTACGAAAGGAGTCAACCATGAGCAAAATGCATCTCACGCTGACCGCGGCGGCCGTGGCGCTTGCCATGTCGCCCGTCTGGGCCGCCGATCAGGAATACAAGACCGACATCGTCGTGATCGGTGCCGGCGCTTCGGGTACGGCCGCCGCCTGGGCTGCCGCCGAAAAGGACTTCAACGTCATTACGCTTGAAAAGGCCGCCATGCCGGGCGGCACGGGCCAGTTCTCCGAAGGTATCTTCGCCGTCGAAAGCAAGCTGCAGCGCGATTGGAACTACGGCCTCACGAAGGACGAAGCCTTCCAAAAAATCATGAACTACGGTCATTGGCGCGGCAACGCCAAGATGGTGCGCGCCTTCGTCAACAAGTCGGCCGACACGATCGATTGGATGATGAAGAACGGCGTGAAGTTCGAAAAGCTCTTCTCGAACTACCCGAACGGCCTCTACACCTGGCACATCTATGAAGGCCGCGGCGCGGGCTGGATCAACCTCTTCCAGCAGAAGTACAAGGAAAAGGGCCAGAAGCTTCTTCTCAACACCTGGGGTGAAAAGCTTCTGACGGAAAACGGCCGCGTCGTGGGCGTGGAAGCCACGAACAAGGCGGGCGACAAGATCACGATTCACGCCAAGGCCACGATCATCGCCACGGGCGGGTTCTTCGCCAACAAGGAAATGGCCAAGGAATACCTCCGCTTCCCGAACGCCGACGGTCTCGCGCAGACGGGCAAGACGGGCGACGGCATCCGCATGGCCTGGGCCGTGGGCGCCGGCAAGGAAGGCACGGAAGTGCAGGCTTCCTACCGTCCGGGTCCGCGTGGCGTGGGCACGACCAACCACGTGAGCGCCACCGCCAAGCAGCCGCACCTCTGGCTCACCCCGAAGGGCGAACGCTTCTGCGACGAAAAGATCATGCTCGAATGGCCGTTTGCGGGCAACGCCCTCGAACGCATCGGCGGCACGATGTTCGTCGTCTATGACCAGGCTACGCTCGACCACATGGTGAAGGACGCGGGCATTGACCTCGGCGTCGGCGTCATGGTGCCGGTCGGCACGAAGCTTACGAACTTCGACAAGGAATGGGACGCCGCCGTCAAGGCCGGCTGGGCCTTCAAGGCCGACACGCTCGACGGCCTCGCCAAGGCGACCGGCATGAACGCCGACAAGCTCAAGAAGACGGTCGAAGCCTACAACGGCTTCTGCGCCATCCGTCACGACGAAGAATTCGCGAAGGATCCGCAGTATCTGCGCGAAGTGAAGACGGGTCCCTTCTACGCGATCAAGTCCGTCGCGAGCACGCTCGGCACGCTCGGCGGCATCAAGGCGAACGAACGCTTTGAAGTCGTCACGCCCGACGAAGAACCGATTCCGGGTCTCTTCGCTGCCGGCAACGACGTGGGCGGCATGTACGGCGACAGCTATGACCTCCTGATGGCCGGTTCCACCGTGGGCTTTGCGGTGAACTCGGGCCGCATCGCGGTTGATTCGGCTGCTGAGTACATCAAGACGCTCAAGTAAGACGCCTCGGTCGACCGGGTTCAAAATCCGGTCGACATTGTCGAAGGGTCGGTTTTCACCATTGGTGAGCCGACCCTTTTTTGTGTGCGTCAATCTTCGCGCGTCGCCTGCGGCCATACCGGTTTGGCGGCGCGGTCGTTCCTTGCGAGCCAGTCGTAGACGTCGTCGAAGAGGGCGGGGCGCACGAAGAGGTCCGTCCCTTCGCGCTTTGCAAGGTCCTCGCGGAACCACGCGCTCAAAATCTTCGCGACGCTCACTCGGTTGAGGTTGACGACTTCGCCCACGAATTCCGCGGAGAGCCGATAGGGAAGCCGCCACCATTCCGCTTCCTCGACGCATCCGCCCTCATGGGTGAGCGCCGACTGAAAGAAGACCTTGAGGCGCTGCTCGGGCGGGAGCGTGAAGTTCGCGACCATGCCTTCGATGTGGCACTCTTCCTTGGCGATGACGCTTCGCACGAGCACTTCCGCAAAACCCCCTTCGCTGCGCATGGCTTTCGTGAGAATGGAGGCGGGCAAAACGAGCACTTTCCCGTCGATGATCATCTTCGTGTGCACGTTGCAGCGGTTCTCGATCGCGGCTGTGAGGTCGCCGGCCGCTCGTCCGGGCGGAAGGAGCCCGAGCACTTTGGGGCGTCCCGTGAGTTCTTCGGCGATGAAGTAGGCGGCAAGCCCCTCGGTGAGGAAGAAAAGCTTCGCGTCTTCGCCGCCGCGCTTCAACGTCTCTCCCCGTTTTACGATTCGTTCGGTCCCTCGCGCGCGATAGAGCGCGGCGATTTCCGGAGGATCGGCGGGCAAAACATAAGGCAGCGACGTGAAGATCTGACGCATGGCGGCGGACGGAGAGAAAAGGGGGAAACCTTTCGCAAGTATAGGGAAGCCTTGCGCACGGCTCCATCCGTTCGGTCCCGAATGGCGGAAGTAGGCAAAAAAGAAGCCCGCGGCCTTTCGGCCGCGGGACAACCTTCAGTCAGCTTACAGATTTCTTGCGATCTCAGAACTTGCTGTTCCACTTGACCGTGAAGTAACGGCCGGCTTCGTAAATCGCGTCGCTCGTCTGATAGAGCTTGTCCGTGATGTTGTAGAGGCCGACGTCGATCGAGTGGGCGCTGTCCTTGCCGAAGCTCACGCCCGCCGTCAGATTGAAGGTCGTGGCGCCGCCGAGGTGGAAGGATTTCTTCTCGCTCGTGGCATCGGTTGGATCGTAATCGAAGTTGTGCTGCACCGAGTCGGAGCGCGAAATCGCAAAGGCGTCCGCGCGGAGGTTGAGACCTTCCACGACGCCGTTCCAGCGAACGCCGTAACGAGCCGTCATTTCCGGCGTGCCGGAATCATAGGTCGAGATGCCGTTCTGCTCGAACTTACGGCGCATCAGCGTGAAGGTGGTGTACGGTTCGAAGTTTTCAAACACATTGAACGAGAGGCTCGTCTCGAGACCGTAAGTCGTCGCTTCGCTCACGTTCGTATACCGATAGGTCTTTCCCATCATGGTCTTGGCAGTCAACAGCGAGTCGATGTAATCGTCCGCCTTGGAGTAGAAGATCGCGGAATCCACGCTGAGGGCCGAATTCGACCAACGAAGACCGATTTCAAAGTTGTCCGACGTTTCCGGCTTCAAGTCGGGATTGCTCAGCGTCGTGGCCCCGCCCATCGTGGAATCGACGAAGAGTTCCTGAATGATCGGGAAACGGTAGCCCTGCGCCCAACTGGCTCGCAACGAGACGTCTTCGGCGGCGCGCCAGACGGCTCCGAGATTAAAGACGGCGTGACCGTCCGAGGAATCGCGAGACCAGGATTCCGGTGTGCTCGGTCCCATGCTCGTTGTGCCCGTTTTTTCGTAGTCCGATTCGCTTTGAACCCAGGTGTATCGCACGCCGTAGGTGAGAGAGACATCCGATAGAACAGGTGACTCCATACTGGCGTATACCGAGTGTTGTTGCTGAGAGGCATCCCAAACGCGAGTGTTTCTAACGGTCATGATGGGAAGGGGCGACGTGATCGAGTAAGTTTCCGCATCAAGACTGTCGTAGGAAAATTCATAGCCGGCAATCAAGTAATGATCACCGAGTTGCCAATCGGACTGCACCGAAAAACCGGTTTGATCCAGTGTGTTGTCGGCAAAGCTGTCAACTTTGGTTGAGCCCTGAATCACGTGGTTTTGCATGTCCTTGTTGGACCGCTGATGGAACACGTCCAAACGCAGGCGCGCGAGGTAGTCGTTGACGTTGTTCATTTCGAAGAAGAGCGCGCCCTTCGTACGGTCCCACTTTGGGACATCCACGAAGAATTCTTTGTAGCTCCCGTCCTGGGTTCCCGACATGAAGTCAAGGTTGTAGTAGTCGATCGTGCCGCCAACCTTCATGTTCTCGTTGATGTTGTAGGCGAGATAGAGCGACGCGGAGCGCGAATCAAATTCAGTGTAGGGCACTTCGCCGATCGGCGTTTCGAGGTTGTCGTAGTTTTCCGTCGCGGCGTTCAAACGGTATTCCCAACCGTTGACGGTACCGTAGATGCCGGCGGAGACGTTCTTGCCGGAAGCGGACGTATCCATGCCGGCCGAGATTTCACCCTGCACGGCGCGCGTGCCGCCCTTCTTCGTGATGATGTTGATGGCGCCGCCGATCGCGTCGGAGCCGTAGAGCACGGAGGCCGGCCCCTTGATGACTTCGATGCGTTCGATCATGGACGGATCGATCAGGATGGGCGCGCCCGACATCGACTTGTGTTCGGCAACCTTCTGGCCGTCGATCATGACGAGCGTGCGGAAGGCGTCTTCGCCGCGGATCTTCACGCGGTCGATGCCCTGACCGCCGTCGTTCTTGATTTCCACGCCCGGGATGTCGGAGAGGAGGTCCCCGACGGTCTTGGCGCCGGACTTTTCAATGTCCTTGCTCGTGATCACCGAGACGGACATCGGAACTTCCATGAGTTCCTGTTCGACACGGGAGGCGGTCACGTGAACGGTTTCGGTCTGGAGAACGTCTTCGGCCGAGACGGTGCCGGCGGAAAGAGCGAGGGCGACGGCTGCGGAGAGGCCGCTGATGGCGTGCGTAGTCTTCATGTTTGTTTGGAAGGTTGAGTGTTTGTTCTTTGCAAACGAGAATCGTTCGCAATCAAAGATTCGCCAAATCTATCAGATGAATAGGATTACGTCAAGCAAAAAGCGAATGATCCGGGAGAGAGGAATTTTTAGATGGGCACTTGCCGTGTGCTTTAGAAAGCTTTTTGGGAGACAGGGGAGGGAAATGAAGAAGCGGCAATCGCGTTTTCGTCGTCACGAAAAGAGCTGTATGAGAATAAGACCCGTTCTCGTACTTAAAGGGTAATTTAGCGTGGCGATCCGAAGTGTGTGCGACTATGGCGTGCCAAGCGTTGCGTCGAGGGAGGTTTGACTGGCGATTGGGAGGGCAGGGAAGAATGGAACCCGAAGGGGGCTTCATGAAAAAGGGGCCCCGAATGTCGGAGCCCCTGAATAAGCGTGCGTTAGCGCGTCAGATATTTTCGGGCTTCTTCCAGCCCTTCACGAAGGCGGGCGGTTCGCGCGTTCCGGCGCTCACCGTGAGGACGTCGTAGCCCGTTTCGGTGACGACGACCATGTGCTCCCACTGTGCGGAGAGCGAGCGGTCCTTCGTCACGACGGTCCAGCCGTCGCCCAACATCGTGACGCCGTAGCGACCGGCGTTCACCATGGGTTCGACCGTAAAGACCATGCCCGGAAGCAGTTCGGGACCGGGTTTGTGCGTGTCGTAGTGGTAGACGAAGGGTTCTTCGTGGAATTTCTTCCCGATCCCGTGTCCGCCGTAGTCGTGAACGACCGAGACGCCGTTCTTTCGCACGTACTCTTCGCAGGCGACGCCGATGTCGTTGAAGTGGCCGCCCGGGCGCACGGCGTCGATGCCGGCCCACATCGTCTCGAAGGCGAGATCGACGAGGCGCTTGCCGGCGATCGTGGGCTTGCCCACGACGAACATGCGCGAGGTGTCGCCGTGGTAGCCGTTCTTGATGCTCGTGACGTCGATGTTGACGATGTCGCCCTGCTTCAATTTCTTCGTCTTCGAAGGAATGCCGTGACAGACGACGTGGTTGATCGAGATGCAGCTCGTAGCCGGGTAGGGCGTCATGCCGGGCGGCTGATAGCCGAGGCACGCCGGAATGCAGTCCTGCACGTTCACGGTGTAGTCGTGCAGGAGTTCGTCGAGTTCGCCCGTCGTGACGCCGGGCTTCACGAAGGGCGTGATGTAGTCGAGAAGTTCCGAAGCGAGGCGGCCGGCGACGCGGAGTCCCTCGATGTCTTCGGGTGTTTTGATCGTGATCTTGGCCATGGGATGGTGCCCTAGTTAAGAAAGTGTCTCAATGATAGCCCATAGGAGCCAGGCGACCGAGCGGGGCCGCCGAGAAGAAACGGGACGGCGCCCGAAGACGCCGTCCCGTCGGAGAAGGGTTCGCCGAAGGTCAGACGGGGAGGATGCCGTTTCCGAGGAAGTAGGAGCAGCCCACGCCGATGAAGATGGCGAAGATGTTGAGGATGAAACCCGCCTTGATCATGTCCGAAATCTTGAGGCGCCCCGTCCCGAAGACGATGGCGTTCGGAGGCGTACCCACCGGCATCATGAAGGCGGCCGACGCGCCGATCACGGTCGCGAAAAGAGGACCTTCCGCACTGATCTTGAGCGTGTCGCACACCGCCGCGATGAGCGGCATGATGGTGGCGGCGAGCGCCGTGTTCGAGGTGACTTCCGAGGCGAAGGTCGTGAGCGCCGAGACGCCGAGCATCATCGAGAAGCGGCTCGCGCCCGCGAAGACCGAAGCCTGCGCGCCGATGAGGTCCGCAAGACCCGTCGCCTGGATGGCCGCCGCCATCGTGAGACCGCCGCCGAAGAGAAGGAGCACGTCCCAGGCGACGACGTCCTTCGTCGAATCCCAGTCGAGGGCGTGCACGCCGCGTTTGACGTCGATGGGGATCATGAAGAGGATGAGCCCCGCGCCCATGGCGATCGCCTCGTCGGAGAGGGCCTTGAAGGGACGGACGCCGTCGATTTCAAAGCCGCGCACCAAGGGACCGCACATCCAGAGGACGGCCGCAAGGGCGAAGACCACGAGGACGACCTTTTCGCCCGCCGACATGGGGCCGAGCTTGGCGATTTCGTTCTTCACCCATTCCTTGCCGCCCGGAATGCCGGTGAGCTCCGTTCGGAAAAGGAGCTTCGTGAGAACGAAGTAGGTGGCCGGAAGGAGCAGGAGCGTCACGGGAAGCGAGACGCGCATCCAGGCGAGGAAGGAGACGGGTTCGCCGTAGCGGTCTTCCACGAAGCGCGCGAAGATGCCGTTCGGGGGCGAACCCACGAGGGTCGCGAGACCGCCGATCGAGGCCGCGTAGGCGATCGCGAGAAGCACGGCGATCGCGAAGTTGTTTTCGTCCTTCGAGGGCGTTTCCGAATTCTGCGTCGAGCGCACGACCCCGATCACGGCGATGGCGATCGGAACCATCATGGCGGCGGTGGCGGTGTTCGACACCCAGGCCGAGATGAAGGCGGTCGAGAGCATCAGGCCGAGAACCATTTGATTGGGCTTCGTGCCGAAGAGCGAAATCGTGTAGAGCGCGATCCGTCGGTCGAGGCGCCAGCGGTGAATGGCCGCGGCAAGGAGGAAGCCCCCGAGGAAGAGGAAGATCGTTCCCGAGGCATAGTGCTTCATCGTTGCCCCCGGCGTCGCGATTTCCAGAATCGGATAGAGCACGAGCGGCAGCATCGCCGTCACGGCGATCGGAAGCGCTTCGGTAAACCACCAGACGGCCATGAGGACCGTCACGGCGGCGCAGGCCTTCCCGGCGTGCGCGAAGGCGACCGTCTCGCCGGCTGCGTTGACGAACTGGTCGGGCATGAGCCAATACGTAAGAAAGGCCAACACGGGACCCGCGATCAAGGCCCATGCTTTCTTGCTGTTCGGCATGACTTCAAGGTCGAGTTGCGAACGTGGCATGAGTCGTTCTCCTAGTCAGTAAGTTTTTCCAACCGTATGCGTGCGGTTCCTTTTTGTAAAGACGCATGCAAACCGTAACCTATGTCAAACATAATGCCAAAAAAAAGGAAAAATCCGTGGGCAAACACGCGACTTTTTTGCGATTTTTTCCTTCGAATACGCCGTTTGGCGGAGGAAAAGGCAGGGGGCGGGGAAGATGCGGCGCGGGGATGCGGAAAAGTTCCAAAAAATCAAGGGGTTCGGCTTGCGTGCTTCCTGCGCCCCTGATATGATTGCGCCGTCCCGCGAAGTCCTTTCTTTCGCGAGACTTTTTTCTTTTTTCATCACTGCGGCGCGGAACCTTTTGTTCAACGGCCGCGAATCGCACGCGTCCCGCACCCGAGGTGGCGCCTCTTTCTAAGAAGAACGGCGTTTGCCCGCGGACGCGTAAGACACAACCTTGGAGAAATTTCAAATGATCAGCATGCGCGATATGCTCGAAGCCGGTTGCCATTTCGGCCACCAGACCCGTTTCTGGAACCCCAAGATGGCTCAGTACATCTTCGGCGCCCGCAACAAGATTCACATCATCAACCTCGAAAAGACGGTCGTCAAGTTTGAAGAAGCCTGCAAGTTCGCCCGCGAACTTTCGGCCCGCGGCGGCAAGATCCTTTTCGTGGACGCCAAGCGCGGTGGTCGTGAAATCATCGCCGAAGAAGCGCAGCGCGCCGGTTGCGCCTGGGTTGACCAGCGCTGGCTCGGCGGCACGCTCACGAACTTCAAGACGGTCAAGGGCACGATCAAGCGTCTGAAGGACATGGAACAGCAGTTGGCTGACGGCACGGCCGCCACGCTCACGAAGAAGGAAGCTCTGGACTTCTCCCGCAACGTCGAAAAGCTCAACAAGTCGATCGGCGGCATCAAGGAAATGACGGGTCTTCCCGACGCTCTCTTCGTCGTGGACGTCGGCTACCACAAGATCGCCATTCAGGAAGCCAACAAGCTCGGCATCCCCGTCATCGGCGTGGTCGATACGAACCACTCGCCCGACGGCATCGACTACGTGATCCCGGGCAATGACGACGCCAGCAAGGCCGTCGCCATCTACGCCAAGGGCATCGCCGACGCCGTCATCGCCGGCCGCAACGACAGCCTCGAGGAAGTCGTTGAAGCCGCCAAGGACGAAGAATTCGTCGAAGTGGCCGCCGAAGAAACGCCCGCCGCCTAATGTCCCCTGTCCCTGCGTCCCTTCCGGGCCGCAGGGCTTCGAACTTTATTCGTCGCCCGTCGTCGTTCGGACGGGCGCGTTTTCACACCTCTCTAGGAGCAAAGAATGGCTGCTATTTCCGCCGCGATGGTCAAGGAACTGCGTCTGAAGACCGACGCGCCGATGATGGAATGCAAGAAGGCCCTTACGGAAGCCGACGGCGACATGGCCAAGGCTGAAGAAATCCTTCGCGTCAAGCTCGGCAACAAGGCCACGAAGGCCGCTTCGCGCATCACCGCCGAAGGCGTCGTCGCCGTCTACATCTCCGAAGACCGCAAGGTCGGTGCCATCCTCGAAGTGAACTCCGAAACGGACTTCGTCGCGAAGAATCCCGAATTCATTCAGATGGCCAAGGACGCCGTGCGCCTCGTCGCTGAACAGAACCCGGCCGACGTCGCCGCCCTCGGCGAACTCGCCCTCGGCGACAAGACGCTCGAAGCCGTCCGTACGGCTCTCGTCGGCAAGATCGGCGAAAACATGACCTTCCGCCGCTTCACGCGCGTTGAAGCCAAGGGTCTGCTCTCCTCCTACGTCCACGGCAGCAAGATCGGCGTCATCGTCGACGTCACGGGCGGCGCCGACGAAGTCGCTCACGACATCGCCATGCACATCGCCGCTTCCAAGCCGAAGGCCCTCAACGAAGAAGGCATCGCCGCCGAAGCCATCGAAACGGAACGCCGCGTCGCCATCGAAAAGGCCCGCGAAGCCGGCAAGCCCGAAGCCATGCTCGAACGCATCGCCGAAGGTTCTGTCAAGAAGTTCCTCAAGGAAGTCACCCTCTTGAACCAGCCCTTCGTCAAGGACGACAAGAAGACGATCGCCGAACTCTTGAAGCAGAACGACGCCGTCGCCAACGCCTACACGCTCTATGTCGTGGGCGAAGGCCTTGAAAAGCGCAACGACGACTTCGCCGCCGAAGTGGCCGCGCAGGTCGCCGCCGCCAAGCAGGCTTAATTCGGATTTCGTCCGACGGGCGTTCTTCGGGACGCCCGGCACGCACAAAAAACTCCGGCGGGCTTCGGCCCTTCCGGAGTTTTTTGTTGCCCGGGAAAATCGAAGTCTTCGCGACTTCAGAAACTCACCGTGTCGGGGTGCAGACCCGAGAAGCCCGTGACGGGAAGTTCCGAGAGCGTGCGGATTTCCGCTTCGTCGAGCGTAAAGTGAAAGACCTTCAGATTTTCCTTGAAGTGCTGCGACTGATGCGAGCGGGGAATCGTCGGAACGCCCTGATCGAGGCACCAGCGGATCAAAACCTGTGCGGGCGTGGCGCCGTGTCGCTCGGCGATTTGTCGCACGACCGGATTGTCGATGAGCTGCCCTCGCCCGAAGGGCCCCCAGGACTGCACGACGATGCCGGCACGGCGGCAGAAGTTTACGGCGTGCGCCTGAGGATAGCCCGCGTGGATCTCGAGCTGGTTGATCATCGGGGCGATGCGGGCGCGCGAGAGAAGCGGCACGAGGTGGTGCGGCAGAAAGTTCGAGACGCCGATCGCGCGCACGACGCCCGCCTCGTAGAGATCTTCAAAGGCGCGCCAGGTTCCGGCGTTGCGGCTTTGCCAGAGAAGAGCGTCGCCGTGGGCCGACGGCCAGTGAATGAGAAGCGCGTCGAGGTAGCCCGTGCGGAATTCCGTGAGCAGGGTCTTCACCGCCTCGATCGTGTCTTCGTACGAGTGGTGCGTCACCCAGATTTTGGAGGTGAGGAAGAATGCCTCCCGAGGAATGCCGCAGTGAGCGATCGCTTCGCCGAGAAACGACGCGTTGTTGTAGATCTGTGCCGAGTCAAAAGACCGGTACCCCGCTTCGATCGCGGTCGTGAGAATGCGGTTCGCCTCTTCCGGGTTCGTGAGATGCCAGGTACCGAAACTCAGTCCCGGCAACCCCGTCCCGTTCTTGAGCGCAATGCCGCTGTGGGGATGATTGAGCACGATGAAGTTCCATTTGTTTTTCTCTTGGCGCAATGTTAGCAAAGCCGAAAACTTTGCGTTAGCGCAAAGGTGGAAAAGTTTTTCCAAACCTTCTGTCAGCGTAAGGCTACGCGTATAATGTCGACTTCCCCGAAATTTTTCGCTTTCCTTTCGGGGCGAATTGCCGCCGATCGGTCTTGACGGACCGCGGACGCGGGAAGGAAATTCTTTTGCCCGGAGAGTCGGGCCGCCCGTGAAAAGGAAGGCGAAGGACAAAACCTGCGCAGCGCAAGCGCGTTCAAGAAAGAGGCCGCAAGGCCCGATGCGGAGTTTGACAAATGGAGAATGACATTCTCACGTGGGCCCTCCTCGGAACGGGGGTGCTCGGTTTCGGTGCGGGCGCCGTCTGGCAGACGATTCGCAGAAAGCCCTCGAAGGCTCCGCGCCGCGTGGAGCGCGTGGCGGCCCGTGCGTCGAGCCCCGAAAAGCGTCCCGCGTCTCCCGAGCCCGTCCGCGCTCCCGAAGCGGGCGTTCTTCGTCCGACGACGTTGGCGGTCACGCCCGTGGCGGGCGACGTCACCGCGGCGGAACTCTTCCTGCAGCGCGCCCACGAGGGCGACCTTCCCTTTTATCGCGAGCTTGACGTCGATCCCCACGACCTCAAGGGCGTTTCGGCGCTCTTCTCCCGTTGTTCGACGCTGGAGTGGACGCCCGAGGACGACTGGGCGCACGACGTCTACACCGTGAGCTTCTCTCCGGTCGTCACGACCGCCTGGGCGGCGGGACACATGCCGCGCGTGAACGCCACGGCCATGGACCTGCAGATCATTGCGCTCGGCGACGCGGGCGTGCAGCTAGGCACTCCCATGGGCGTGGCCGACCACGAGTGGGGCGACGCCGGACGCATTCAGACGCTCTGGGAACTCATGAATCCCGCCGAGAGCGAACACGTCCTCGCGGGCGAACTCAAGGCGGAAATCGAAGAGATCGACCGGCGTCTTCCGAAGGTGAAGCTCATGACGACGGCGCTCGGCGGCCACGAGTGGAGCGAACGGCGCGACGAACTATTCGACTGCGCGCGCGACGCGAATCGTCTGGGCGCCGAAGAAGGGCGCGCCGTCGACCGAGTGGAGCGCCTCGAAGCGCTCGCGAAATTCATGCGCGCGAAAAACGACGAGATCGACCGTACGCTCGACGAACTCGCCGAAAACATGAAGACCGCCCGGGACGCGGACGAGGCGCTCACGAAGGCGATTCCGCTCGCCTACGAGCGGGAACTCTCGGTTCTTTTCCTTCGCGCCATCGCGCTCCTTCGCGTGATCGTGGGGGACGACTACTGCCACGGCATGCGCTGCTCGAATCACATTGCGCTCAACGTCAAGAAGTTCCCCGACATGCACCGGCTTCTCGATCGGGCGCGCAACCTCGCGCTCACCGCCCTTACGAACGAGAGCCGCCGCCTCAACGACGCCGAACTCAAGGCCTTGGGCGACGTCAAGAAGGACGCCGATCTCCTTGCGGCCGCTCACGACGAAGTCGTCGCGCGTCTCGAGAGGGACGTCGAACGCCTGCAGACGGCGATCGACCGCCACCTCATTTTGCAGGGGCGGCCCCGCCGCTTTGCGGTGCGCCTTGACGCACGGGGCAGACTGGAAGCCCTCCTCGTTTTGGAACATTGAGGCTTGGGCGCAACCTTGCTACACTTTTGCCACGAACCTTGGCGTCGCGGCGACCGAGGGGATTTGTCGTGCGCGGGGAAACGCTGAGTTTTGCGCGCCCGAAAGTTTCCCGTAAGCGAAGCGCCGTACGCTTTCATCGATAAAACGCCGCGGACGTTTTCCCTTCCGAAAGTCTCCGCGGCCCCAACCGAAAGACACTCATGGTCAACATTCATCCGACTGCCCGTATTCACCCCACCGCGCTTGTCGACGAACGCGCGACGATCGGCCAAGACGTCGTCGTCGGGCCCTTTTGCTTCGTCGGCCCCGACGTGAAGATCGGAGACCGCACGGTGCTGCGCAGTCACGTGACGGTCGAAGGCCGCACGACGCTTGGCACCGACAACGTCGTCTATCCGGGCGCCGCCATCGGGTGCGAACCTCAGGACAAGAAGTACGCCGGGGAAGACACGGTTCTGATCGTCGGCGACCGAAACGTCATCCGCGAAAACTGCACGCTTTCGATCGGGACGGTGCAGGACGAAGGCGTCACCCGCGTGGGCAGCGACAACCTCTTCATGGCCAACGCCCACGTTGCGCACGACTGCCGCGTCGGCAACGGAACGATTCTCGCCAACAACGTGGCCTTGGCCGGTCACGTGACGCTCGAAGACTACGCCATCGTGGGCGGTCAGACGGGCGTGCATCAGTTCTGCCGCGTGGGCGCCCACGCGATGGTGGGGGGTGTCGCGGCGGTGACGCGCGACGTGCCGCCCTACGTCATCTGCGCGGGAAACCCCTGCGTGCCGCACGGGCTCAATCTCGTGGGACTTCGCCGCTCGGGCTTCAACGACGCCCAGATGCGGGCCCTTCGCCGCGCCTACGGTGCGCTCTATCGTGAAAATCTCACGGTGAAGGAGGCGCTCGAGAAAATCGATGCGCTCAAAACCGAATTTCCCGACGCGGCCGAAGTCCTGACGCACTTCGGCGACTTCGTCGCCGCAAGCACGCGCGGGCTGATCCGCTGACAAGAACGATTTCAACAACCCCTTTTCCAAGGACCGATTTATGGGAACCCATCATCCGACCCCGACCCCCGAACGAGAGGGCGCCGTGTGGCTTGCCGGCGAGGCAAGCGGCGACTTCATTGCAAGTCTGGTTCTTCCCGAAACGATTCGCCGCATGGACGGCGCCCCGCAGTACGGCGTGGGCGGCGAAAAGATGCGCGCCGCGGGCTTTCACGCCTGGCACGACATTCGGGAGCTTTCCGTTCGCGGCTACGTCGAGGTTCTTGCGCATCTGCCGCGCCTTTTGCGCCTGCGCTCGGAACTGGTCGAGCGCTTTGCCGCGTCGGACGCGCGCGTCTTCGTCGGGGTGGACGCGCCCGACTTCAACCTTGGAATCGAAGCGCGTCTTCGCCGCAAGGGCATTCCCACGGTCCACTTCGTGAGCCCGGCCATCTGGGCCTGGCGTCCCGAACGCATTCAGAAGATCCGCGAGGCGGTCGACCGCATGCTCCTCGTCTTCCCGTTTGAGGAGGCGATCTACAAGAATTCGGGCGTACGCACGACCTATGTCGGCCATCCGCTCGCAGGCGTCATTCCGATGAAGCCCGACACCGCCGGCGCGCGCAAGGCGCTCGGAATCGACGACGGCCTGCCCGTCGTCACGGTGATGCCGGGCTCCCGCCCCGATGAAATCGACGGGTGCTCGGACGCCTTCTTCGGGGCGGTCGAAAAGATCATGCACCGCGTGGGCGACATGCACGTGCTCGTCCCCGCCGCGAACGATCAGGCCCGCGCGAAGATCATCTTCAATTCCGGTCTTTTCCCGCGCGTGGCGTCCCGCATCCGGATCGCCGTGGGCGAAAGCCACCGCATGATCGAGGCGGCCGACGCGGTGCTTTGCGCTTCGGGAACGGCGGCGCTCGAGTGTGCGCTCTTCAAGAAGCCCCTCGTCGTGGGTTACAAGATGCCGGCTTTGACGGGCATGATCATGCAGAAGAAGGCCCTCATCCGTCACGTGTCGCTTCCGAACATCCTGTTGGGCGACAACGTCGTGCCGGAATTCCTGCAATATTTCTGCGAAGCCGACTGGATTTCCTACGCGCTCGAAGACGCGCTCACGAACGACGCCAAGCGCCGCGAACTCGAGGAGCGCTTCACGAAGATGCACGAAAGCCTCCTGGCGGACACGCCGGCCCTGGCGGCGGAAGTGATCTGCGACGCCGCGAAGCGCCGTCGCTGAGAACGCTTTCTTTGCACGAACCTTCGCTCGCTCCCGAAAGGCTCCTTTCGGTGGGCGGGCGTTTTCTTTTTTCCCGAATGAAGAAAAGCCAACCGACATCGGAGCCGTCGCTCTTTGACGAGGACTACGAAGCGCCCGTTTTCGACGGACTTCTTGCGGGCGTCGACGAAGCCGGACGCGGGCCGCTGGCCGGTCCCGTCTGTGCGGCCGCGGTGATTCTTGATCCCGCGCGTCCGATCGAAGGGCTCGCCGACTCGAAGAAGCTTTCCGCGAAAAAGCGCGAGGCGCTCGCCCCGCTCATCCGAGAACGCGCGCTCGCCTGGGCCGTCGCTTGGGCGGAACCCGAAGAAATCGACCGCATCAACATCCTGCGCGCCACGATGAACGCGATGAAACGGGCGGTCGAGGGCCTCGGAGTCAGGCCCGAATGCGTGTGGGTGGACGGCAACCGTCTTCCCGATCTGCCGTACCCCGCGGAAGCGATCGTGAAGGGGGACGACAAGGTCCCCGCGATCTCCGCCGCTTCGATTCTCGCAAAGACCGCCCGAGACGCGAAGATGCGCGAATATGCGCGAGCGTATCCGGAATACGGTTTTGAGCGTCACGCAGGCTACGGCACGAAGGAACACGTGGCGGCGCTCGAACAGTACGGTCCGACGCCCATTCACCGCAAATCCTTCGAGCCCGTGAAGTCCCTTCTGCGCAAAGTCGGGGCGAAGGTCCGCGAGCCGCAATCCGACGACAACTGACGAGGCGAAAGCCGGAAGCATCATGATGAACATTCGAAACGACCGATCCGAAGTCCTCGAGAGCGACGCGAACCCCAACGTGAAACGCTGGCGCCGTCTGGCGACGGATCCGCGATTCGTGAAGAAGGCCGCGGCGACCCTTCTGGAGGGCGCGCACCTGGCCGAGTGCTATTTCCACACGGGCCTGCCCGTGACGAACCTCCTCATGGCGGAAAGCGCCAACGCGGAAGCCCGCGCCTGGATCGAAACCTATGAAAAGGAAAGGGGGCTTCGCGCGCGCGTCGTCGCCGACCGCCTCTGGCAGACCCTTTCGCCCGTCGAACACGGCGTAGGAATCATGCTCGAAGTGCCCGTTCCAAAGACCGGGGCGGTCGACTACGCCCGAGAGGACGTGCTCTATCTCGACGGCGTGCAGGACGCCGGGAACGTAGGCACCCTCATTCGAACGGCCGTGGCGGCGGGTTTCCGCACGATCGCGGGATCGCCCAAGACCGCGGGCTTCTGGGCGCCCAAGGTGATGCGTGCGGGCATGGGAGCGCATTTCGGAGCGAAACTCCTGGAAAACTGTCCGATCGACGTTTTCGCCGAACGCTACGAAGGAACGATTCTCGCCGCGGACGCCCGCGGCGGCGAAGACCTCTTTGCGGCAGCCGATTACGCGCGCGGCCCGGTCTGCTGGATTCTCGGCGCGGAAGGCCCGGGCGTGTCGTCGGAAGCCCTCGCGAAAACCGATCGGCGGTTCTATATTCCGATCGAAGAAGCCTGCGAAAGCCTCAACGTGGGTGCGGCCGCGGCCGTGTGTCTCTTTGACGCGCGGCGCCGTCGCCAAGCCCGCCGTTGACCGCGCGCAGTGGCAGGAACATCATCATGTCAAAGGAGAGAACCATGTTGGGATTCCAATACGCGAACACGACGCGCCTCTTTTTCGGGCGTGAAGCGGAAAAGGCGCTCGTCGCCCGACTCGCCGACGACCTCGGGCACGAGGGCGACGTCCTCGTCGTCTACGGCGGGGGCTCCGTCGTCCGTTCGGGGTTGCTTCCCCGCGTGACGGCGGCCCTCGGAGAGGCCGGCATCACGGTGCACGAAGAGGGCGGCGTCGTTCCGAATCCGCAGATTGGGCTCGTTCGCACGTGGATTGCAAAGTACGCCGACAAGAAACCCCGGGCGATCCTCGCCGTGGGCGGCGGATCGGTGATCGACAGCGCCAAGGCGGCCGCCGTAGGATTCGAAGCCGACTGCGACGTCTGGGACTTTTTTGCGGGGAAAGCCGCGGTTGCGAAGGCTTTGCCCGTCTACACGATTCTCACGCTTCCCGCCGCAGGGTCGGAGCAGTCGATCCGCGCGGTTCTCTCGAACGAAGAGGGGATGAAAACGGGGATCGGCGTCGAAGCGATCCGCCCGAAGGCCTCGGCCGTGAATCCCGAACTCTTCTTCACGCTTCCCCGCTGGCAGATCGGTGCGGGCGTCACCGACATGATCTCCCACATCATGGAGCGCTACTTCACGAATACGGAACACTGCGAGTACGTCGACGCGCAGGCCGAAGCCGCCATGCGCACGGCCGTCGACTTCGGACCGAAGGTCGTGGCGAATCCCTCCGACTGGGACGCCTGGTGTCAGATCGCCATGGTGGGTACGTACGCCCACAACGGCTACTTCGGACTCGGCCGTGAAGAGGACTGGGCCTGCCACGGGATCGAACACGAGCTCTCGGGCTGGAACGGCGAAGTGACCCACGGTGCGGGGCTCGCCGTCATCATTCCTTCCTGGATGGCCTTTGTCGCCAAGACCCGTCCCGCCCGCGTCGAAGACTTTGCGCTTCGCGTGATGCGCGTCGAGAAGGGCGCAACGCAGGAAGAAACCGTCGCACGCGGGATTGAAGCCCTCAAGGCCTTCTACCGCACGCTCGGCATGCCCGTGACGCTTGCGGAACTGAAGGTTCCCGAGGCCCCGATTGAAAAGCTCGCGAAGGGCGCCGTCAGAAAGGGGCTCCTCGGCAAGTACGTGCCGCTCGACGAAGCGGCCGTGAAGACGATTCTCGAGAACGCCCGCTGAAAAAGCGCAGGATCCTCGAGTCGGCGCCGGGGTGCGCCATGGAAAAAGAGGACCGGCTCCGGGGACGGAGCGTCGGTCCTCTTTTTTTTTCCTCGGACGGTTCTCCTGCGGAGGCCCGCCCGAAGAAAACAACTCAACGCGAGGCGAAGCGGTGAATCGCTCCGGATTCGTACAGCCGCGCTTCACGATCCTCCGACTCGGTCTTGCGCGGCGCGGCATAAAGCCACGAGGGCGCGGGCATTCGGCGGCTGACTTCCGCCATTGCCTCGTCCGATCGAAGGAGCGCTTCCGCCTCATCCGAGAGATGCCAAAGCACGATCGTGCGGTGCACGTCGTAGAAGGCGGTTCCCTGCGCGCCACGAACGAGCCAGTCGGGTTCCGTCGACGCGGCCCGGTCCGTGAGAGCGGCGCGCAAAAGAATGCGGCAGGTCGACTTCTCCGGAGAGGAGGACTTCGGGCAGCCGAGCGAGTCGTTCGCAAGCGCGACCGCGGCTCGCTCGAGGGTTTCGTCCTGCTGCGAGGTTTCTCGTTCTTCCCGAAGCACCGTGGCTTCGAACCCCGCGCGGCGGGCCGTGTCGGCGAAGGCTTCGGCCGTCAGGCGCAGAGACTGTTCGACGGCTTCCGAGGCGTTTGCGGCGTCCGAATTCGCTACGAGGGCGAACCAGTGGTCGAACGCTTCAAAGGCGGTGGTGTCGGGCTTCCACCCCAAGTTCATGAAGTCGAGCCCGAGGCTCGTCGAGAAGGGGCCTTTGGAGGCTTCGGCCAGGGTTTTCCCCTGAAGCGGACTGTTGGCGAGAATCGTGGTGCCGATGTTTCGCATCCAGTGCGTTTCCGCGGCGGCGGCCTTGCGTTGTTCGGCCGCCGTCATGTCGTCGGAGAACCGCAGAATGCCGAAGCGCGCGCCGACGTTTGCGGCGTAGGAGCGCTCCGGGAGATAGCGGGAGACGTCCTGCGGAGAGGAGGAGGGAAGGTCGGTCGACGTGGCGCAACCGGCAAGAAAGACCGCGCAGAGCGACGCAGGCAAAAGAAGGTACGGGCGCATCATTTCTTTTCGTGAAGATATTGAAGACGAGATGAGTTTAGGGTAAGCGAGTACGTGTTTACCCTTTGTTTAACAAGAGAAACTGAAACAAAATGTATCTGATCGGAAGGGGGAATTCGGAGGGACGGCGGGGAAATGCGACAAAAAAACGAAACCCGCCGAAGAGGCGGGCTGTCGGACGCTGCGGTCGGCGTCCGGCCGTGTTCCGGGCCGGACGCAGGGTTTTCAATGAAGGAACACCGTGCCCGAATCGTCGCCGACGGGACGGGCGTTTTTCGGCGCGTGGACGGCGAGGGCGGGCTTCGTCAGCGTGACGGGAGGCAGCGGAGCCACGGCCGTTGATCCGTACTTCTTGCGAAGAGCGTCGATCGGTCCGAATTCGATCGCCCGCTGCGTGCAGGATTCGACGCAGACGGGGGCGAGTCCCTTTTCGAGGCGATCGAGACAGCCGTCGCACTTGAGCATCTTCTTGGCCTTCACGTCGAACTGCGGCGCTCCATAGGGGCAGGTCGAGGCCCAGACTTTAGAGCTAATTGATAGACTTCCTTTGTTTCCTCGCTAGAGAGACAAGGTCTTTATGCGATTATCGAACTATCGATTTTTGTAGGTAGCTACTTCATAGGTAATTTGAGACGAAGTTTTTTGCGAATAGTCGAAGCAGTCTCCACTGCATTGAGTGGTTCCATACCGCAGACGACGAGGATTTCGTCGCAGAGCTCAGACAGGCTTTCTTTTCTCCACTCTCGTCCCTGGCAGTCGCTGCTTCGACCTCGAGGTTGCCGCAGGTGTAGACGTGACTGTTGGCTTTCTTCAGGCCGCTCACGTGCTGTATTTTCATAGACTCCAATGCCTCAACGATCTCGGCGGCTGACAAAGTTAATCCCTTCTCCTGCAATCGTTTTGTAAAAACCTTCTGGAGTTCGCCGTTGAGCCAGGAAGGGACCGAACGTGTACTGCGCCACAAGGGGACGAGCCTATCCAAGCAACAGCGGCTCATTTGTTTTTCTACCCCTTTGAATCTCTAAAGAGGTAAGATAGTAAGCAAATAGGTATGTATTGATGGAATTTTGCTTATATCGGAGGTTCTATGACCGATCTCGCAAGTCTCAACCTGAAAGTGTCTCCGGACTTTAAAGCCGAATTTACGAAAACCGCAGAAGCACTGGGCATGCCCGCTTCTACCGCGCTCAAAGTTCTGGCAATGCGTTTTGTAATGGAAGGTGGGTTTCCGTTTGATGTTCGAATTCCAAAGCCTTCCCTGAACTGGAACGACCCAAGAATCATTCACACTTATCAGCGCGATGGCAAGACGATGATGCCACCCTCGTGGCGGGACGATGACGATGACGAATAATGCGCATCTTCCTCAGCCCTATGACGTCTGGCGGCTCGCTTTCTACTTTGAGGACAAGCCGGATGTCGTAAAAGAACGTCCGGTTGTAGTGCTGAATTGCAACAGCAAAACAGGCCAGGTTCTCATCGCGGGTGCAAAAGTCACAAGCCATGCACCACGTCCAGATTTCCCTGGCGAGGTGCAGCTGAAAAACAGGATGCAGGCCGGCTTGCAGAAGCCGTCCGTCGTTCGATGCTCCAAAATCGCGCAGTTCAGCCTAAGTGCCTTTGAAGGCCAGATCTGTTACGGTCGACTGACGGCGGAAGACCGATACGCCGTATACCTTGCGTTGAAGGATTTGGGTTTTTTGGCTCCCGAACCAGAGCCGTAAACGTAATGCGTCAGGTGCCTGAGACCGACATCGCGTAGCGCGTCGGCCTCTTGTCCCCACGGATTCGCAACGAATGGAAGTCTTTGACGCGCAACACGTCTCTGAGCGATCCTGCGGGCTCCAATGCGAAGAGAATCTCTTCGATTCTCTCCGTACGGCCGGGGAGGATTCCCGTAACTTGAGCGTCTCCTCGATAAATTTCGCGGTGTTCTCCAGGGCGTGTTCGCCTGCTTGCCGTGACTTCATGTACAGTTTGTAGTCCTCCGCGTACCGACAGAAGCCGATTCCGTTCCAGAATTCCTTTCAAATCTACCAGGGCGGTCCAACCCGGAATTCATGGTAATTATTCGCTCTCACTTCAAGTGAGTCTGGCCCCGGACGGTATAACTTCTCAAGGGCGCTTTACGAAGCGTCGTCTCGCAAGCTGAGAAATCACCTGTCCGGCCTTTCGGAAATTAAGACGACCAACGTCTTCGGCGGATGATCGGTTCACTTGTCGCTCTGACGACGTTCTGACCTTTTAGGAGAATTCTATTCGCTCACTTTGCTCTTCCTTTGTACCGTGTGGTTTCGCTTGTTGATCAAGGCTTTTGCCCGCAGGTTCATGCTTTTTTCGTCGCCTCATTCGGCGTTGACCGCTTTTTCCTTTGTCTCGGTTCGTACTTGTGCGGCGTCGTGCCTCTTCGGGCGCACTCCATCCCGTGCTCCTCCAACTCCAGTGCCAACACCCTGTCCTTCGACATTCTCGAACGGAAACGCGGATCGTGCGCTCGACAGAGGAGATTCAGACACGCCACTCTGTCCGCGTGCCCTTTGGCTCCGCAGTGCACGCATTCGAAACGGTCTCCCTTGCGGGATTCCCGACAGACGCAGCCGCAATACGGACAGCGCTGCGAACTGTAGGCAGCAGGCACTTTGACAAGACTCACGCCGTGCAGAGCCGCTTTGAAACTCAGTCGCTGCGCAATGATGCCCCGAACCCAGCTCGAGAGAAGGCGGTTCGTCTGCTTGGAAAAGCCCTTCAGGTAAAACCGATGACTCAAATCCTCCACGACGTAGACCTCGGCGGGGTATTGCTTCAGCATCTCATTGAGAGAGTGGTTCACGATGTTGTGAACGCGGCTCCTGTGCTTGGCGACATTTCTGTCGAACGTATCGGACCCGAGGTTGTAGCGCAGAATGTTTCGGCGTTTCTTCGGATCCTTCGTATTTTTCGCCTGCGCCGTGAGACGGTTGCGCTCCCTGATCTTCAGGTCCACGGTTTCGGCTTGCGCGCCGATGGCCTCGCCGAGCTTTCGCCCGAACTGCGCGCCGTCGTGCATCGTAAAAACCTCGGAGAAGCCCATATCCATGGCTGCGCAGGTGAGTTTCCCTTCGGAGGAGTTCTCCTTGGTCTTGGGCGTCGAGAGCGTATGCAGCTGCCAACCCCGCGACGTTTTCACGAGCTTGACCGTGCCTTTGATCGTCTTCTTTCCGCGAAGCTTGATCTTCACGCGCTTACCCGGCGTCAGCGACATCAGCGAGACGACCTGGATTGTCTCCTTCCCCTCCGTTACGATCTGCACGCTGTAGCATTCGCAGTCAAACCAGACCGAGCGGCACGCCCTGCGTCGGATCTGTTTTGACTTCACCTTTTGGATGGCCCGGCGTACGAGTGCGCAGAGCGATCCGGGGTTCTTCACCTTCTTGAGCTGCTCACGGTCCCGATGCCAACCGAATGTCGCCGTACGACCGCGCATCATCAGGAAAAAGTCGTCGCCCATCGTGGAGAGAAGAAGATTGACGTAGTGCCGCTCGTTGCCGTCGAGGTTGGCGTACCACCGAGTGCGCTCAATTTTTTCCTTGGCGCGTTGCTGTGCGAGGGCCCAGTCGTTTTCCACGACGGAACTCGCCTGCTGCAGAGCCATTTTCCATTGCCGCGCCTGAAGACCGAAGATCGGAAAGAGGGCTTCCGGCTTCATCTCCGGTTTTTTCCCCTCTTCCGGTTTCTTCTCCGATTTCTTCTTCTCCTCCGGTTTTTTCTCAGGTTTCTTCCCCTCTTCCTCTTTCTTCTCCACGGCTTCAACAAGTCGGTCGCGAAGATACCGATACCGGCTGCCCGAACAGTAGGGCCGCCAGGCACGGGAATGGAAGCGGTGAATGAAATACGAAACTTGTCGCCCGTACGCCTTAAGAAGCGCTTCCAACTGTTCCTCGGTGGCCGCGTCGGGTGCGACAATCTCGCGCACCGTCGTCACGTACCCGGGCGCTTCGTTGCGAACGCCGAGGCTCTCCACCCGCTCCGCTTCGAGAAAGCAGAGCTCCGAGACGTCTTGATCGGGCTGAAGCAACACGGTCCTCTCCTTATGTTTCATATGGTCGAAAACCATTGTGCCAGAATAATTGTCGGATTGTGTGCCCTGTCTTGAAAAAGTCCGATTTTTGTTGCGCGATGTTCACTTGGTGATGCGAAAAAAGTCAGTGGAATGACGCTGAAATACTGCTGGGATTGCCGCCGAGCGAGAAGATTTCTTTTGCCCGGAGCACGGCTGTTGACTCGGCAGGCATTCGAGTGAGAAGCTGCGGATCAAATACGTTTTGTTTTCAAACGTAAACTGCATGGACTTCAAGAAATCATGCGGAGAACGACGATGTTCCGTCGGTCGGAACATCGCGTTCCGTCGGTCGGAACATCGCGTTCCGTCGGTCGGAACATCGCGTTCCGTCGGTCGGAACATCGCGTTCCGTCGCTTCGTGCCGGTCCGCCATCTTCGTGGCGCACGCGGGAACCTTCACGCTCTGCTTGTTGCGGTGGCTGCGCCTGCCGTAGAGCCGGGCGCAAAAGACCGTCATCAGCGTGATGACGTCGCGGGCGAGTTCCTCTTCGAAAGTTTTCTCCGCGCGATTTTCGAGAACGTCGACTTCAGTGCGCATTCGACGGCAAATCTGCCGAATCAGGCCGACGCCAAACCGCAAAAGCCGATCCTCGTGTACGACGGAAAGCTTTTTCACGCGTCCGTCGAGCAGTTGTCTCAACAAAGAACGAAGACCGGGCTTTCTGCAGTTGAGCCCGGAGCCGATATCCTCTATCACTTCCTCGCATCCGGCCTCGCGCAAACGCGCGGACTGTCGGGCCAAATCCTCCTTTTGATCGTGGGACGACACGCGAGCATGGCCGATATGCTTTCTCGTTGAAGCTTGTTCAGAAGACACTTCGTTCGGCACATCAAAGCGGCGATGACCGCCGAACGTTCTGCCGGCGATCCGGATGTAGCCGAGTTTCACCCAACGTCGAATGGTACTGGGCGAAACTCCGTAGTGTTTGGCAATGAAACCGATTGAGCAAAGCATAAAAGTCCCCCATGGCAAATTTGGAAGACTTTCTCTCTGCTAGTTTAACCCGCTCGCGGGCGTGCTGATCAAAAAGTAAGCGGCGATTTCGCACAAACCCTTTGAGACGGCGCGGGCCCGACCGCGCCGTCTCTTTTTGTGAAGACAAATTTTCGGCGTATACTTTGGGGTTTTCCCATACCAAAACGACGACGCCCGGGCAAGAATCCCGACGGCGCGCGCGGACCCTTTCAGGGTCCTTCTTTTTTTCCAAAACCTTCAGGAGATCCCCGCCATATGAAAAACAAGGCCGTTCGCTTTCTCATTTTCTTTCTCGGCCTCTCGGCCCTTTCGCTCGGCATCGCCCTCGTCACCCGCGCGGGCGAGGGAACGAGCACGGTGAGTTCCTTTGCGTACGTGATGCAGCGGCTCACGCACCTCTCCATGGGCCTTTGGGTCGTCATCACGAACGGCCTCTTTTTCCTCGCACAGCTTTTCATCTCGCGCGAACGCTGGTGGCAGAAGTTCGTGGGCCAAATGTCGGCCGCGACGCTCTTCGGCTTTACGATCGACATCGCCATGGGTGCGACCGCGAACATCCATCCCACCAACTTTCTCTGGGCGCTTCTCGAAGCGGCGGGCGGCTCCGCCGTCGTGGGCTTCGGCGTCTCGGCCCTCGTCTTCGCGCGCCTCATCGTTCTTCCCGTCGAAGGGGCGGTTCTCGCCCTCATGAGCCGCTTCGGAGGCTCCTTCGGACACCTGCGCACGGGCGCCGACGTCGTGATCGTCACCTGCGCCGCCGTCGCCTCCTGGATCGCCTTCGGGGATTTCGAAGGGCTCGGCTTCGGAACCCTCATCGCCGCGCTCCTCTCGGGAACCTTCGCCAAATTCTTCCTGCGCGGTTGGGGACGCGTCTTCCCGGAACACCGCATCATCCCCTAAACACGGTATGGAGGATAGCGCAACCCCATTGATCCGAATCAAAATTTTGACGATTCCTGAATTTTCTTTCCGCCTCAATCTGCTAAGGTGACTCAAAAGCGCGCCGAGATCCGGCGCGCAAAGGAAGAAAGGTTACGCCATGCAACACAACAATCGACGATTGCGGGCCCTACCCGCCCAAGCGATTTCCTTCTGCAACGTTCGCCCGTTCGTTGCGCTTTCGGCCGTCCTCACTTCCTCCTCCCGCTCCTCCTCTACATCCTCCCGTTCTTGATCTGAACGGGCGGGACCTCTTGCCGTCATCCCCGACTCCCGGACGGCGTCTCTCCAACCCTCTTATTCATTGATTGATCCGGTTTGTCGCCGGCGCACCGTTTTTCGGGCCGCATTGTATCCGTGCCCTCCGTGCGCACCGACCGCGACCGGTTCAGCACCCCGTATAGGAGCCCTCTCATGGACCTCATCAAAAACTGGAAGCTGCACCTTCTGGCCGTTCTCATCGTCTGCGTGGCGGAGTGGATCGGCATGCAAAAGTTCGGACTCGTCGTCCTCTTGCCTCTCCTCTACGCCCTCGTTTTGGGCGGCATCGTCTCCTGGCCGCGTCTGGGCATCCTGAACGCCGCCCAGATGGAGCGCGCCTCGCACTTCATGCCGATCGCCATGCTCATGCTCATCGCCAAGATCGGCCTCGACATCGGTCCGAACCTCTCGATGCTCCTCAATTCGGGGCTCGCCCTCATCATGCAGGAATTCGGCCACTTCTTCGGCACGCTCATCTTCGGTCTGCCGGTCGCGCTTCTTCTCGGCATGCGCCGCGAAGCGATCGGCGCCTGCTACTCGATCGACCGCGAAGCAAACGTCGCCATCATCGGCGAGAAGTTCGGGATGGACTCGCCCGAAGGCCGCGGCGTCATGGGCATGTACATCTGCGGGACGGTCTTCGGCGCCCTCTGGGTGTCGGTGCTCGCGGGCGTCGTCGCGCAGCTCGGCTGGTTCCACCCGCACGCCCTGGCGATGGGCGCCGGCATCGGTTCGGCGAGCATGATGGCCGCCGCCACGGGCTCGATCATCGCGGCCTATCCCGGAGAAGCCGAACTCGTCTCGGCCTACGCCGCGGCCGCCAACCTGATGACCTCGGTCCTCGGCATCTACTTCGCGCTTTTCGTGTCGCTGCCCGTCACGATCAAGATCTACGAATTCTTCATGGAACGGCGCAACCGCAAGCACGCCTGACCCCGTAACCCACACACAGGAAAAGAATCATGCAGAACCTCGCCAAAATGAAGGACATCCTCTTCATCCTCCTCGTTACGGGCGTCTTCACCCTGATTTCGAATCTCGCGGGCGGCCACATCAAGACGATCGGCGAACCCTCGATCGGCGTCCTCATCCTCGTCGCGATCTCCGCGCTCGGCGCCCTTCTCTCGATGCTCCCGGGCTTCAAGAAGCTCCCCATGGTCTTCTGGGTGTCGCTCATCGCCGTCGTCGTGTCGCTGCCGCAGTTCCCGGGCTCGGACGTTCTCCTCTCCTACACGAAGCAGGTGAACTTCCTCGCCATCACGACCCCGATCCTCGCCTACGGCGGTTTGTGCCTCGGCAAGGACCTCGAAGCCTTCCGCCAGCTCTCCTGGCGCATCGTCCCGGTGGCGCTCGCCGTCGCGGCGGGCAGCTTCCTCTGCGCCACCTTCCTCGCGGAAATCATGCTGCACCTCGAAGGGATTTTCTGACTTCGTTCGTTTGACACTTTGACTTCAAAGAGATTTTCACCATGACCAAGGAAGAACTGAAGGCTGCGCTTTGCGCCGCCATTGAAAAGCGTCTCGATGATATCCGTGCGATCGGCATGTCGATCGCCGAAGAGCCCGAACTCGGCTACAAGGAAGTAAAGACGAGCGCGAAGGTGCGGGAAGCCTTCGACCGTCTCGGCATCGCCTACGAAACGGGCTTCGGCGTCACGGGCGTCAAAGCCCGCCTCGCGGGCGCCGGCCACCGCCGAACGGTGGCGCTTTTGGGCGAACTCGACGCCATCGTCTGCCGCGAACATCCGATGAGCGACCCCGTCACCGGGGCGGCCCACTGCTGCGGGCACAACGTGCAGATCGCCAACCTCGTCGCCGTTGCGATGGCGATGAAGGACGTCGACGCCATGAAGTACCTCGGAGGCGACCTCGTGCTCTTCGCGGTCCCGGCCGAAGAGTACGTGGAGATCGAATACCGCAACAAGCTGCGCGAAGAAAAGAAGATCGAATTCTTGGGCGGCAAGGCCCAGATCATTGCCGAAGGCGGGTTTGATGACGTCGACATGGCGCTGCAGATGCACGTCGATCCTGCGACGCACCCTGAAGGAAACTTCCAGGTGGGCAACACCTCGAACGGCTTTATCGGCAAGCTCATCACGTACCGCGGCAAGGCTGCACACGCTGCGGGCGCGCCCGACAAGGGCGTCAACGCCCTCAACGCCGCCATGATGGGCGTCATGGGCGTGAACGCCATCCGCGAAACCTTCCGCGAAGACGACTGCGTGCGCTTCCACCCGATCATCAACGCCGGGGGCGACCTCGTGAACGTCATTCCCGACTACGTGAAGATGGAAAGCTACGTGCGCGCCTCGAACCTTCCCGCCATGAAGGACGTCAACGCCCGCATCAACCGCGCCCTCGAAGCTGGCGCCATGGCGCTCGGCGCCGAGTGCGACATCCACGACCTCGCGGGCTACCTCCCGATGAAGCCCGACGAAAACTTCCGCGCGGTGCTCCGCGCAAACGCCGAAAAGATCTTCGGCGCCGAATTCGTGACGGAAGGCGAACACGCCGCGGGCTCCACCGACATGGGCGACGTCTCGCACCTCATGCCGGTCGTCCATCCCTGGGTCGGCTGCGTCTCGGGCGTTCTCCACGGCGCCAACTACCGTCTCACCGACGAAAAGACGGCCTTCACGAAGACCCCGCAGGTGCTCGCCGGAACGATCGTCGACCTTCTCTGGGACGACGCCGCCGAAGCCGAACGAATCTGCGCGGCCCACAAGCCCGAACTCACGAAGGCCGAATACCTCGAATACATGCGCTCCTTCGCCTGACCGAAGACGCATTTCCCCCTCACGCATCCCCGTGTGAAGAGGTCCCGTCCCCGCCCTCGGGGCGGGACCTCGCCTTCTTGGAAAACCCTCCTCTGACGCCTCTCGCAGTAAGCAATTCCCGCTCTATTGTCGACAATTGTCCACCGATAGCGGTTTCTCTCGACTTAGCGCAAAGAACCTTCATTTAACTTCGCGCACGCGCGATAAACCCGCGGGGCTTTCCGTATGATGAGCGAACACTCTCGGATCGGTCCCGGCCCTCCGGGGCCTCTTGCGGGACACTTGACCAAAACTCAGCCAAAAGGAACTCCCGATGAATCTGCGCAAAGTCCTATTCGCCCTCGGCACCGCCGCCCTCTGCACGACCGCCTTCACGAACGCCGTCGCGCGCGACGTGCTGCGCGTCGGCACGGAACCGACCTTCGCTCCGTTCGAATATCTCGACTCCGCCACGAAGACCTACGCGGGCTACGACATGGACCTCATCCGCGCCGTCGCCGACAAGGCGGGCTACGACGTCGAAATCATCAACATGGGCTTCGACGCTCTGATTCCGGCCCTGAGTTCCGGCACGATCGACGTGATCGCCGCGGGCGTCTCCATCACGGAAGAGCGCGCCAAGCGCGTCGACTTCACGACGCCCTACTACACGACGGGCCTCTCGATTCTCGTGCAGAAGAAGAACGCGGGCACGTTGAAGACCATGAAGGACCTCGAAGGCAAGCGCATCGCCGTGCAGATCGGCACGACGGGCGCCGAAAAGGCCAAGTCCATCAAGGGCGCCGACGTGGTGAGCTTCAACACGACGAGCGACGCCTTCATGGACCTTGCCCAGGGCGGCTGCGACGCCGTGATTCTCGACCGTCCCGTCATCGCCTACTTCCTGAAGAACCAGCCCCGCGCCGCCAAACGCGTACAGCTGCAGCCCGGCGTCGATGACGCCGCCGATTTCGGCTTCGCCGTGAAGAAGGGCAACGCCGAACTGCTGCAGAAGCTCAACGCCGGCCTCAAAGCCGTGAACGATTCGGGCGAAGGCAAGAAGATCTTCGAGAAGTACTTCGCCGAATAATCTCCGAAACCGCCGAGCCGTCCTGCGGGACGGCCGCGGACCGAAGGGAGCCCGAGAGCTCCCGTTTTTCCACCCTCACTTTCGATCCCGTCCCCGACGCTGAACCATGGAATTCGATTTCGCCCTCGTCACCCAATGTCTGCCGCTTCTGATCAAGGGAGCGGGCCTCACGCTGCAGATTACGGCGCTCGCCGTCGGCATCGGCCTCATTCTCGGCCTCATCCTCGGCATGGCGCAGCTCTCGCGCCACTGGTTCCTGCACATGCCCGCGAAGATCTACGTGGACTTCATCCGCGGCACGCCGCTCCTCATTCAGATCTTCATCATCTACTTCGCGCTCCCGAACATCCTCGGCACCCGCATCGATCCCTTCGTCGCGGCGGTGACGGCCTGCTCGATGAATTCGGGCGCCTACATCGCGGAAATCTTCCGCGGCGGCATTCAGTCGATCTCGCAGGGCCAGATGCGCGCGGGGCTCTCACTCGGCATGACCTACGGCCAGACGATGCGCTACATCATCCTCCCGCAGGCCTTCAAGCGCATCATTCCGCCGCTCGGCAACGAATTCATCGCCATGCTGAAGGACTCGTCCCTCGTTTCCGTGATCGGTTTTGAAGAACTCACCCGCTCGGGTCAGCTCGTCATCGCGGAAACTTACGCGACGATTGAAATCTGGACCTGCGTGGCGCTCATCTACCTCATCCTCACGCTCTCGATTTCGCAGCTCGTACGTCTCCTCGAACGCCGCTATCGTCTCTCGGACGAGCGCTGAGACCAAAGCTTCGGCTCCCAGGGATTTCGGCCGCCACCCGCTTCGGGAGGGCGGCCTTTCCATGTTTGCCGTCCCGTCCTGCGCGGTCCTTTGCAAAGAAGGCCGCAGGGGCGAAAAATTCCCGTCATTTCCCGCACACATCGCTGAAAAGACGGGTACAATCACGCATTCCACGGCTCGAGTCTCAACGCTCGTGTCCGCAAGTTCACCTTATTTCTTACGTTTTAGGAAATCAAATGTCCGTTGAAATGAACAAGTCTGAGATCGTTGCGAAGTTCCAGCGCGCCGAAGGCGACACCGGATCGCCCGAAGTGCAGGTCGCTCTTCTGACCGCCCGCATCAACCACCTCACGGAACACTTCAAGGTTCACGCCAAGGATCACCACTCCCGCCGCGGCCTTCTCCGCATGGTTTCGCGTCGCCGCAAGCTCCTTGACTACCTCAAGCGCACCGACCTCAACGCTTACCGCGCTCTGATTGAAGCCCTCAATCTCCGCAAGTAAGTCGAGCATTTCATCTCAGCGAACGGCCTGTCACATCGGACAGGCCGTCGTCGCATTTTCATCACCCCAAGGAACGTTTCGAATCCGTTCCGGCGCGAGGGACACTTCGCGCGTTGCGACATGAGCCGATGAGGGGATCCTCCCCGCCCTTCGCCTGATGCCGCAGCGTGTTTCCGGATCTTCCGGCCCTCGGGCGGCGCAGACTTCGAAGCTTTCCGCCACAGCAAAGAGGAAACATCGAAATGTCCATGTTCCACAAGGTTTCGAAGTCCTTCCAGTTCGGCGCCCACCAGGTGACGTTGACGACGGGCGAAATCGCCCGCCAGGCCACCGGCGCCTGCGTCTGCCAGATGGGCGACACGGTCGTGCTCGCCACGGTCGTCGCCAAGAAGGAAACCAAGCCCGGCCAGGACTTCTTCCCGCTCACGGTCGACTACATTGAAAAGACCTACGCCGCCGGCAAGATCCCCGGGGGCTTCTTCAAGCGCGAAGGCCGTCCCTCGGAAAAGGAAACGCTCACTTCCCGCCTCATCGACCGCCCGATCCGCCCGCTCTTCCCGGACGGCTTCTTCAATGAAGTGCAGGTCATCATTCACGTCCTCTCGGCCGATCCGATGATCGATCCGGACATTCCCGCGATGATCGGCGCCTCCGCCGCCCTCTCGCTTTCGGGCATTCCCTTCCGCGGCCCGATCGGCGCCTGCCGCGTGGGCTACATCGACGACGCCTTCGTGATCAACCCGACCACCGAGCAGCTCAAGCGCTCGCGCCTCGACCTCGTCGTCGCCGGTACGGAACGCGCCGTCCTCATGGTTGAATCCGAAGCCGACATCCTTCCCGAAGCCACGATGCTCGAAGCCGTCGTGACGGGTCACAAGGCTCTGCAGGCCGCCGTCACCGCGATCAACGAACTCGTCGCCGAAGCCGGCAAGCCCGCCTGGGACTGGGCCCCCGCTCCGAAGAACGAAGCCCTCATCGCCCGCATCGTCGAACTCTCCGACGAAGGCCTCAAGGCCGCCTATGCGATCCGCTCCAAGCAGGCCCGCATGGAAAAGCTGCGCGAAGTCTACGCCGCCGTCGAAGCCCAGCTCACGGCCGACGCCGAAGCCGCCGGCACGGAAGCCCCGGACATGAACGAAGTCCACGGCATCCTCTTTGAACTCGAAGCCAAGCTCGTTCGCTCCAAGATCCTCAACGGCGAACCCCGCATCGACGGTCGCGACACGCGCACGGTCCGCCCGATCGAAATCCGCCAGAGCGTTCTTCCGCGCACCCACGGTTCCGCCCTCTTCACCCGCGGCGAAACTCAGGCCCTCGTCACGACGACGCTCGGCACGAAGCAGGACGAACAGATCGTCGACGGCCTCTGCGAAGAAACGCACGAGCGCTTCATGCTCCACTACAACATGCCCCCGTTTGCCACGGGCGAAACGGGCCGCGTGGGCTCGCCCAAGCGCCGCGAAATCGGTCACGGCCGTCTCGCCAAGCGCGCCCTGAAGGCCGTCCTCCCGTCGGCCGACGAATTCCAGTACACGATCCGCGTCGTTTCCGAAATCACGGAATCGAACGGTTCCTCCTCGATGGCCTCCGTCTGCGGCGGCTGCCTCTCGATGCTCGACGCGGGCGTTCCGCTCAAGGACTACGTCGCGGGCGTCGCCATGGGCCTCATCAAGGAAGGCAACAAGTTCGCGGTCCTCACCGACATTCTCGGCGACGAAGACCACCTGGGCGACATGGACTTCAAGGTGGCCGGCACGGCCGAAGGCGTCACGGCTCTGCAGATGGACATCAAGATCGAAGGCATCACGCCCGAAATCATGCAGGCCGCTCTCGCGCAGGCCCACGACGGCCGTCAGCACATTCTCGGCCGCATGCACGAAATGGCCGGCGGCGGCGCGCACGAACTCTCCGACTTCGCTCCGCGCATGGTCTCCTTCAAGATCAATCCGGAAAAGATCCGCGACGTGATCGGCAAGGGCGGTTCCGTCATCCGCGGTCTCACGGAAGAAACCGGCACGACGATCAACGTCGAAGACGACGGCACCGTCACGATTTCGAGCCCCGACATGGCCCGCGTCGCCGAAGCCCGCCGCCGCATCGAAGAGATCACGGCCGAAGTCGAAGTCGGTCAGATCTACGAAGGCACGGTGCAGCGCCTCCTCGACTTCGGCGCCATCGTCTCGCTCCTGCCGGGCAAGGACGGCCTCCTTCACATCAGCCAGATCGCCCGTGAACGCGTCAACCAGGTCTCCGACTACCTCAAGGAAGGCCAGAAGGTCCGCGTCAAGGTGATCGAAGCCGACGAAAAGGGACGCGTGCGTCTCTCGATGAAGGCTCTCCTCGCCGACAACGAATAATTCCGCGTCCGCAGGGATCCACGCCCGATGCGGCACGAGCCGCATCGGGTTTTTCTTCGGCGTTTGCGAAATTTCTTCGGAACGGCCGGCGCAAGTCACGCTAAAATAGCGGGATTCCTTCTTTTCGCCGCGGGAATTCGTTCCCGCTCACCAAGAACGACATTCGATGCAACGGATTTCTCTCGCTGTCGCCAACTGGAAGATGAACGGCACGCTCGCCGACGCAAAACGGTGGGCCGAAGGCTTTGCGCCCGTCGCCCCCGCGCTCGAAGGCGTGGAGACCGTCGTCTGCGCGCCCGCGCTTCACCTTCCTTTGCTTCACGCCTCCCTTCCCGAATCCGTTCGACTCGGGGCCGAGGACGTGAGCGCCTACACGAACGGCGCCCATACGGGTGACGTATCCGCCGCAATGCTCGCCGATGCCGGCGTCGACTGGGTGATCGTCGGTCACTCGGAGCGTCGCGCCGAAGCGGGCGACACGGACGAACGCGTTCTCGAAAAGGCGCGCCGCGCTTCGGAGGCGGGGCTCTCCACGATTCTGTGCGTGGGCGAAACGCTCGAAGAACGCCGCGCGGGGAGCACCGAATCGGTGCTCGAACGCCAACTCGTCTCGGTTCTCTCGGGGCTCAAGCCCGGGGAACTGGCCGCCCTCGCCTACGAGCCCGTCTGGGCGATCGGCACGGGCGAAGCGGCAAGCCCCGAGACGGCCCAGGCCGTCGCACGGCATCTGCGCGGCCTCGTAGCCCGTCATTGGGGCGAGGAGCGGGCCGCCCGCCTTCCCGTCCTATACGGCGGGAGCGTCAACGAAAAGAACGCCGCTCAGTTTTTCGCGTGCCCCGACATCGACGGCGCGCTCGTGGGCGGGGCCTCGCTCGATCCCGAACGCTTTGGACACATCGCCAAGGCGCTCAAGGCTCGTCACTGATCCCTCGCCAAGACCAACCGTTTTACGATCTTCCCTTCAGGTTCAGCCATGCATTTTCTTCTCAGCGTAGCTCTCGTTTTGCAGATCATCTCCGCCGTCGTCGTCATCGTGCTCGTCCTCATGCAGCACGGCAAGGGCGCCGATCTCGGCGCCGCCTTCGGTTCGGGCGCCTCCGGGAGCCTCTTCGGCGCATCGGGCAGCGCCAACTTCCTCTCGCGCTCCACCGCCATCGCCGCCACGGTCTTCTTCTGCTCGACCATCGCGCTCACCCTCGCTTCGGGCGCCTTCAACAAGCGTTCCGCCCAGCCCACGGGCGGCGTTCTCGGCACCGTCGAGGCCCCGGCGCAGACGACCGCTCCGGCCGTTCCCGCCGGTACGCAAAATGGTTCGTCGCAGCCCCTTGACAAGAACGGCGTTCCCATGTAAAATTCTTCTCCTCTGACGCGTTGAACACCTCAAGTTCACGAAAGGACGCATCAGAGAACAACTCGATGAAAGGCCGCGGTCGTGGCGAAATTGGTAGACGCACTATCTTGAGGGGGTAGCGGAGCAATCCATATGAGTTCAAATCTCATCGACCGCACCACGGACTGGGGTATCGCCAAGCTGGTTAAGGCATCGGATTCTGAATCCGACATGCGTAGGTTCGAATCCTACTACCCCTGCCACGCAATCAAAGAGCCCGATGTTCACCGGAACATCGGGCTTTTTGTCGTTTTTCCCTTGCGCGTCCCGGCAACCGAAGCCGCCGGAGCGCCGAACGATCACTTCATCGCAGAGGGGAGCACAAGCGAGCGCACGTCGAGCGCCTTCTTCATCATGCCGTTGTCGATGAGGAACTGCATGTCCTTTTCGAGCCCCTTGACGTCGCCTTCGTTCAGAACGTCATAGAAGTTCGACCACTCGTAGAGCTTCGTCGCCTCGTCGAGCGTGATGCCCTGCTCCTTGGCGCCCATGGCGAGCGCTTCGTCCTTATTTTCCTGAATCCACTTCCAGGTGTTGCGGTGCACTTCGATCACGCGCGCATAGGCTTCGGGGTATTCCGCGGCGAAGGATTTGCGCACCGTCATCACGAGGTTCGGCTCGACGAGCCCCTCGCAGGTCGTAATAGTCTTTGCGCCCGCGGCATTCGCTTTGATGATGCCGTTCGCGGCGACAAGGCCCGCGTCGATTTTGCCGGCGACCACGGCCGTCATGGCGGCGCCCGGGTCCATGTTGACGAAGTTCACGTCGTTGATCGTCATGCCTTCCTTGGCGAGAGCCGCCACGAGCATCTGATGCAGAACCGTCCCCTTTGGACCGCCCACGGTCTTGCCCTTCAAGTCCTTCACCATCAGGTTCGAACCGGGTTTTCCCACCATCGCGAAGATTTTTTCGGGATGCGCCACGCCCGTCGCGATCGCGATGGGGTTTCCGGCCCCGGCACCCAAAAGGAGACTCGCCGTATTCATCACGGCCGAGAAGTCGAGCGCCCCCGACGCCATGGCGAGACTCTGATCGGCTCCCGAATTGATGACGCGCCAGTTCACCTTGACGCCGTCCTTTTCAAAGGCCTTTTCCAAAAGCCCCTGCTCCTTCATCACGATGTTCTGCAGATTGAAGGGCGCCTTCACGTAGGTGATGTTGATTTCCTTCGGGAAGTCCGCGGCTTGCGCGGCAAGGGCGAGGCCGCCCGCAAGAAGGACGGCGATGAGCTGTTTTTGCATTTGGCAACTCCAGAACGGATGCGATCCGATTTGTACGGATCTATTTGCGAATGATTCCTGTCGATTCTAGCGCCGCGAAGCCCCGAACGGACACGGTCCGCCGTTATCACGGGAAAAAGAAGCGCGGGATCTCCCGAGGTGGGGCGAAAACCATTCGCTTTGCCGCGTCGGCGTATACTCTTTGCACGGACCAACCCTTCTCTTTCCCGATAAGACATCATGGCCATCGACACCGCCCGCGAAGTTGAAGCCCGACTCACCGCGCTTGAAAAGCGCTTCGGCATCCGCATTCTCTACGCCGTGGAGGCGGGGAGCCGCAGCTGGGGCTATCCTTCGCCCGACTCCGACTACGACGTACGCTTCATCTACGCCTACGACTACCGCCGTTATCTCGAACTCACGCCCCCGGCGGACGTGATTGAAAACCACGACGACGAACTCTGGGACATCGTCGGCTGGGACATCCGCAAGAGCCTCACGCTCCTCAAGAAGGGGAACCCTTCGATCGCGCAGTGGCTCTACGCACCGATCGTCTACCGCCAGAACCGCGAGTTCGTGCAGGCGATGCGCGACCTCCTGCACATCACGAATCCCCGTACGCGGCTTTACTGGGCCTACCGCTCGACCGCACACAGCCTCGTGCAGGAATACATCCTCGGCAAGGACGAAGTGAACTACAAGAAGCTTCTCTTCACGGTGCAATCGACGCTTGCGATGCGCTGGGTCGAAACGCGCGACGCGATCGCGCCGTCGCTCTTCAGCGAGCTCGTGGGCGAACTCGTCACGGACGAGTCGCTACTTGCCGAAATCGACGGACTCGTGCGCATCAAGGCCGAATCCGACAACGTCGAAGGCTCGAAGCGGCTCTTTCCGAACCTCCTTCGCTTCATCGAGGACAGCTTCAGCGAGACGCAGCCGCCCTTTGCCGAAGACGTCCTCATTTCGGACGCGCCCTTCGACCGCTTCCTCTTGCGCGTCCTCGACCTTCCCGCCTGACCGGCGCGATCGATTCGACAAAAGGGGCGGTCCACGACGGACCGCCCCTCTTTCTTTTTCGGATGCCGAACAAGCAAAAAGCCCGACATTCGTCGAGCTTTTTCGCCGGAAAATCCTCTCAAGATTACTTGAGCTTCGTTTCCTTGTAGATCACGTGCTTGCGAGCCACCGGATCGAACTTCGAGATTTCCATCTTGCCGGTGGACGTCTTCTTGTTCTTCGTGGTGGTGTAGAAGTGACCGGTACCGGCCGTCGATTCAAGCTTGATCTTTTCGCGGGCGCCTTTCGCCATGGTGAAACTCCTTGAAAATTACATTTCGCCGCGGGCGCGGAGGTCCGCCAAAACCGCATCAATACCAATCTTGTCAACCGTACGCAGGCCGGCCGTCGTCAAACGCAGACGAACCCAGCGGTTTTCGCTTTCAACCCAGAAACGGCGGTACTGCAGGTTGGGCATGAAGCGACGCTTGGTCTTGTTGTTCGCGTGCGAGACGTGATGGCCGACCATCGGCGCCTTACCGGTGACTTGACACACTCGTGCCATCTCTAACTCCAGTCAAAAAAAGTTCATCCCGCAAGAGACCGGGGCCGTCATGCGAGTGAAGGAAAAAGGGGAATTATACGCCTGAACAAGTCAATGCCGCCACTCGGAAGCTCTTTTGCGTCATCCGAGCCGATGCCCCATAGTGTCAGAACAGGGATCCGGCGTGCCTTTTGTCGGCGTGGAGACGCATTGTACCTGTTTTTCGGTCTTTGTGTTCGATTTTGGCTAAAATCTTTTGCTTCGAGTCCGAATTTTCGGTGCACTCCCTTCTCTTTGAGGTCCGACATGCAAGTTCTCCTCGCTCAGCCCCGCGGTTTCTGCGCCGGCGTGACGCGCGCCATCGCCATCGTGGAACGGGCGCTCAAGCTCTATGGCTCCCCCATCTACGTGCGCCACGAAATCGTGCACAACCGCACGGTCGTCGAAAATCTGCGCGAGCGCGGCGCCGTCTTCGTCGACGATCTCGCCGACGTTCCCGAAGGCGCGACCGTCGTCTTCTCGGCCCACGGCGTGCCGCGCGCCGTCGAGGAGGAGGCCCGCGAGAGAGGGCTTCGCGTCTTTGACGCCACCTGCCCGCTCGTTACGAAGGTTCACCGCGAAGTCGGCCGCATGCGCGAGGAAGGCCGCACCATCATCATGATCGGCCACGCCGGCCACCCCGAGGTCGAAGGAACGATGGGCCAGGTCGAAGACGGGATCGTCCTCGTCGAGAGCCCCGAAGACGTCAAGGCCCTGCACCTTGACGACGAGAGCCACCTCGCCTACGTCACGCAGACGACGATCAGCGCCGACGACAGCGCCATGACGATCGCCGCCCTCAAGGAGCGCTTCCCCGACATTCTCGAGCCGCGCCGCCAGGACATCTGCTACGCGACGCAGAACCGTCAGGCGGCCGTGAAAGCCCTTGCGCGCACGCCCGTCGACGTTGTGCTCGTGATCGGGTCGGCGACGAGCTCGAATTCGAACCGTCTGCGCGAAGTGGCCGAGCGAGAAGGCACGCGCGCCTATCTCGTCGACACGGCCGAGCACGTCGACCTCGAGTGGTTCCGCGGCGTCTCGCGCGTAGGCGTCACGGCCGGCGCCTCCGCCCCCGAATCCCTCGTGCAGGAGGTGGTCGCCTTCCTCCGGGAACACGCCGCCGCGAACGAAGTCGTCGCCATGCCAGGCGTCGAAGAGAACGTCGCCTTCCCGCTCCCCAAGGGCCTGCGCGAAGAAGACGAATTCAACTATTGATCGAGAGAGAAAATGGCCAAGGAAAAGCATCAGAGCCTCACCCCCGCCACGCAGTGGCTCAAGACCCACAAGATTCCCTTTGAAGAGAAGTCCTACGAATACGTCGAACACGGCGGCACGGCGCTCGCCGCCGCCTCCTGCGGACTCGATCATCACCAGGTGATCAAGACCCTCATCATGGAGGACGAACACGCCAAGCCGCTCGTCATCCTGATGCACGGGGACGCGGAAGTCTCGACGAAGAACCTCGCCCGGCAGATCGGCGTCAAGCACGTCGCCCCCTGCAAGCCCGAACAGGCGCAGCGCAACTCCGGCTACTTCGTGGGCGGCACGAGCCCGTTCGGCACGAAAAAGGCGATGCCCGTCTACGTCGAGCGCACGATCCTCGACATGGAAAAGATCTTCATCAACGGCGGCCGCCGCGGCTATCAGGTCGGCATCGACCCGAAGGTCCTACGCGACGTGCTCGGCGCCAAGCCCGTGGACTGCGCCATTTACGAAGAATAAGACCGTCGGATCACCCGTTACCGACAACTAAGCAGACGCTCTCTTCCCTGCGCCACAGGGAGAGAGCGTTTTTATTCCTACTCAGAGGGACACTCTTCTCCGATCGTATTCGACAAACCTCACAGCTTTTCTTCGTTTGTCGAATACGATCGATAAATCTTGCTCTTGTCGTCGTTTATCGAATATGATCGACAAACAAGTCGTTCCTCCATCGTTTATCGATCACATTCGATTTTTCCGATGCTAAACACGCGAAGCGAGTCTTCGTCTTGTCTTTGCCGTTGCCGACTATCGCCCCCTCTCTCTAAAGAGAGGGGGCGATAGGTTCGCCTGGGGAGAGAATTTTTGCAGTATCGGTAGAATCGTCCTCGCAATCCTCGGATCAACGAAGAAACGCCTTTGTACGAACCCAAACACCACACAAGCGACCTAACTCAAGGAGCGGCGCCATCTTCCCCGCGGGAATGATCGGGGACGATGCGTCGGATGATCCATGCAACTCTTTCACCGTCCCGATCTTCTCAAGAAAATCCAACCCTACTACGAAGACGGTCTCGTTAAGGTGTTGACCGGCCTTCGTCGTTGCGGGAAATCTAGCCTGTTGCGTTTGATTGCCTATGACATCCAATCGCGACTCGATCATCCGGAAGAAGATTTTCTCTTTCTGAATTTCGAGGACTTCTCTTTGCGCAACTTGACGCAACCCGAGGTGTTGCACGCTTACATCTTGGAAAAAGCGAAGAATGCCCGAAAGCGACTCGCCGTTTTCCTTGACGAAATCCAGAACGTAGACTCCTGGGAACAGGTCGTCAATTCACTTCGCAGCCGTGAAATCTGCAACCTTTACGTCACGGGCTCCAATTCAAAACTCCTTTCAGGCGAGTTGGCTACGCATCTAGCCGGACGTGCCTTGCAGTTCGAAGTCACGCCGTACTCATTCAAAGAGTTCCGTCATGTTCGAAAAACCCTTCTTCCCACTGCGACGGAAGAGGAAATCTGGCACGACTACCTTCTCTGGGGAGGCATGCCGGCCGTTGCAAACTACGTCAACATTTCCGACGCCAACCTATATCTTGTGGATCTGTTTCGATCCGTTGTGTTACGAGACATCACCAGCCGCCACAACATCCGCAGCACACGGACTTTGGAGACCACACTTGCCTATCTCATGGAGCAAATCGGACATCGAATTTCTCTCGACAACATAGAGAAATTTCTCAAGTCAGAGCGTATTTCCGTTTCTCGCGAAACACTTACCGATTACGTCCGCATGGCATCCGAAGCATGCCTGCTTACTGAAGTCGAAGGCACCGACACCATCGGCAAAGCTCGTTTCCGCTTTCGTCCAAAGATGTATCTCACCGATCACGGATTCCGACAGGCGATCTCCTCAGGAATTAATGAACGTGGCATTGATCAGGTTTTGGAGAACATCGTCTTTATGGAACTGCGCCGACGCGGGTGGTCTGTTCACTACGGAACCCGCAATGAGAAGGAAGTCGACTTCGTCGCCGAAAAACAAGGAGAGCGCCGATACGTTCAGGTCTCTTATCTGTTGGCCTCCGAAGAAACCATTCGAAGAGAGTTTGCTCCGTTTTATGAAATGCGGGACAACTGGCCCAAACTTGTTCTGTCCTTGGATCCCATCCAACGCTCTCAAAACGGCTTTACACACGAAAACCTTAGAGAGTGGCTCTTGAAAGACGACTGACGAACCCGCGGCTGAAGAAAAAGCCCGGAACCATCAGTTTCGTTCCGGGCCTTGCCGTAGGAGACAAATACTTACGGGATCAATCGCGCTCGAGCACGGCCGCGAAGAAACCGTCCGTATTGTTCACGTGTGGGAGCATCTGGAAGTAGTCGCCGAAGCGCTCCCACTGCTTCGCGTCGAGGACAATCTTCTGGCTCTCGAGCACTTCGCGCGCGGGCACGAGGTGCCACTCGGGGTGTTCCGCGAGGAAGGCTTCGACCACGCCCTGATTTTCCCGCCGGAGAATCGAGCAGGTCGCATAGACGAGGCGGCCGCCCGATTTCACGAGACGGCTCGCGTGCTCGAGAACCGACTTCTGAATCGCGTTGATGCGTTCGAGCTCTTCGGGCGACAGGCGCCACTTGAGGTCGGGGTTGCGGCGGAAGGTGCCCGTCCCCGTGCAGGGCGCGTCGATGAGCACCCGATCGAACTTCCCGTTGAGGCGGCGGACGCGATGGTCCTGTTCGTTGCGGATCGCAATCGGGTGCACGTTCGTGAGACCCGCGCGACGCATGCGGGGCGCCATGCCGGCGAGGCGTTTTTCGTTCACGTCGAAGGCGTAGAGGCGTCCCGTCGAGCGCATGAGCGCGCCCATGGCGAGGGTCTTGCCGCCCGCGCCCGCGCAGAAGTCGCATACCATTTCGCGGCGGCGCGGCTGCACGAGGCGCGCGATGAGCTGGCTCCCTTCGTCCTGAACGTCCACCTTTCCGTCCTTGTAGATCGCCCACTGCGTGAGGCCGGGCTTCGTCGGCAGACGAACGCCTTCGGGACTGTAGGGCGTGGCGAAGGCTTCGACGCCGTTGCGGGCGAGCTCTTCGAGGACCTCTTCGCGCGTCGCCTTGAGAAGGTTCACGCGAAGGTCGAGAGGCGCCCCTTCGAGCATCGCCGGATAGAGCGCGTCCGTGTCGTCGTACTGCGCTTCGACCAAGTCGTAGAGCCACTGCGGCAGTTCGGCGCGCACGTGCGCCGGGGCCTTCGAGAGGTCTGCTTCGAGAACGTTCTTCAAGGGGCCCGCTTCGGGACCGATCGAGGATTCGGCAATGGCGTCAAGCCCGTGCTGGCGCGCAAGCGCCACGAGCGCCGCGAGACGCGGCGCACGGTCGGGACGCACCGGGCGCATGGCCCAGCGGATCGACGCGTAGTGCCGAAGAGCGTAGTAGATCCCTTCGGCGATGAGACCGCGGTCGCGCATGCCGAGCTTCGGATTGCTCTTGAAAAAGAGCTTCATCAGCACGTCCGCCGGTCCGTCGAGCTTGAGGATCACGGAGAGTGCGCGCGTCAATTCGTCGACGATGAGGCTCGTGATGCGAACGCGGCCCGGAGCGAGCGGGGCCATGCGCTTTTCAGGCGTCTTCGTCCCTTCGACGCGGACGTTGCCGCGGGCGTGACGCTCCTGACGGCGGCGCTTGTCGGCCGCGATCTGGCGCTCCGTGCGGCGGCCTTCAGGCTTTTCCGTGCGGCGGGGCTTCTGCATCGCAAAGGCGCGACGCTTGGGGAATTTGGATTCGGTCATAGAAAAATTCAGGCAAAAATGGCGAGTTCCCGGGCGGTGGCGTCGTCCATGACGGCGCGGCCCTCTTCAAGGCGCACGCGCCCTTCGAGGAAGGCCTTTACCACGGCGGGGTAGAGCTTGTGTTCGAGAACGAGACCGCGATCGGCGAGCGTGTCGGGGGTGTCGGTCGGAAGGACGGGCACGACGGCCTGGCCGATGATGGCGCCGCCGTCAAGCACCGAGCTCACGAAGTGCACGGTCGAGCCGTGCACGCGGCAGCCCGCTTCGATCGCCCGTTCGTGGGTGTGAAGCCCCGGAAAGAGCGGCAGAAGGGCCGGGTGAATGTTGAGCATGCGCCCTACGAAGCGGTCCGTGAAGACGGGCGTCAGAACGCGCATGAAGCCCGCGAGCACCACGAGATCGGGTTCGTACGAGGCGACGAGGTCGCCGAGAGCCTTGTCGAACTCTTCGCGCGAGGCGAAGGTCTTATGGTCGAGCGCCTTGGCTTCGATGCCGTTGTTGCGGGCCGTGACGAGGCCCTTCGCTTCGGGACGGTTGGAAATCACGGCGCGGATTTCGGCGCCGACCGTTTCGGCCCAGCGTTCCGCGCGGGAGCGCTCGAGAATCGCCTCAAAATTGCTGCCGCGGCCGGAAATCAGAATGACGATGTTTTTCATGGGAGAAAACGGGTCCGTGCCCGCCGCACAGGGGAGCGCGGGGCGCAGAGCCCGGAAAGGAGTTGAATCGCTTCGCAGGAAAGGCCGTTAGTGTAGCGCAAAGCGGCGAAAACCCACAGGATTTTTGCCGCCTGCTTCGCTTTTTTCCGTCAGACGGCGCCCGCACCGAAAAGGTCGGCGAGCTCGTCGTTCGAGAGGTCTCCGATCCAGGTTTCTCCCGTCGCGACGGTGAGGTCGGCGAGTTCCCGCTTTTGCGAGAGCATCCGGTTGATTTTCTCCTCGAAAGTCCCTTCCGTGATGAGGCGGTAGACCAAGACGTCGCGCTTTTGACCGATGCGGTAGGCGCGGTCGGTGGCCTGCGCCTCCACCGCCGGATTCCACCAGAGATCGTAGTGCACGACGGTGGACGCGGCCGTGAGGTTCAAGCCCGTGCCGCCCGCCTTGAGGCTGATGAGGAGCACTTCGACGCCGCGGTCGTTCTGAAAGGCGTCCACCATCTTCGTTCTCGCGGCGATCGAAACGCCTCCGTGGAGAAACTCGGGACGGCGTCCCGTCGCGCGCTCGATCCAGTCCTGCAGACGTTCGCCCGTTTCCCGGAACTGCGTGAAGACGAGGACTTTGCGCCCCGCCGCCCGCGAGCGGGACAGAAGATCGAGAAGCGCTGCGGCCTTCGCGCTGTCGGGCGCGTCCGAGCGGCGCTTTTCGTACTGCGAGGGCGAATTGCAGATCTGCTTGAGACGCATCACGAGCCCTAGAACGAGGCTTCGGCGCTCTTCGGGCTTTTCCGTCTTCTTGACGCGCTCGAGGGCTTCCTCTACGACGCCCGCGTAGAGCGACGCCTGCTCGGGCGTCATTGAAACGAAGAAGTCGTTTTCGATCTTCTCGGGGAGATCCGCCGCGATCTTCGGGTCGGACTTGAGGCGCCGCAAAAGGAAGGGAGCCGTGAGGCGTTTGAGCGCCTCGGCCGCGCGCAGGTCGTGGTTCACTTCGACGGGGATCAGGAACTGTTCCGTGAAGTCCTTGAGGCTTCCGAGAACCCCGGGTTCCACGGTCGAGAGAATCGATCGGAAGTCGAGAAGCGAATTTTCGACGGGCGTGCCGCTCATCGCGATCACGCGGTCGGCCTTGATCGTGCGAAGCGCCCGCGTCTGCTGGGTCGATTCGTTTTTGAGAGCCTGCGCTTCGTCGAGGACGAGTACGCGCCAACGCTCCTTCGCGAGCACCTCCGCGTCGCGCCTCGCCGTCCCGTAGGTGGTGAGAAGTACGTCGGGACAATCCTCGGGCAACGCACGAGACGCGCCGTGATAGACCCCGACCGTGAGCTGCGGCGAAAACTTCGCGATTTCCCGCTGCCAGTTCGTGAGAAGAGAGGTCGGCACGACGGCCAAAGCGCGCTTTTTCGCCAATTCCCCCTCTTCCTTCATGCGCGTCAAGGCCGCGATCACCTGAAGCGTCTTGCCGAGCCCCATGTCGTCGGCGATGAGGGAGCCGAGTCCCAGGCGGTAGTTCTTCATGAGCCACGAATAGCCGCGCTCCTGATAGGGACGAAGCGTCGCCGTGAGCGTGGCGGGAAGCGCCTCGTCCTCGACGGCGCAGAGCGCCGCGAGGCGCTCGCGGAAGTCTTCGGGGACTTCGATCTTGACGCCGTCGGCCTCTTCGGTAAGGAGCATGCGGATCTTCGCCATGCGGCTCGACTTTTCTTCAAAGCGGCGGCGAATGACGTCGAGCGCCTCGGGATCGAGATAGACGAAGCCGTCGTCAAAGGGCACGACCTTTCCCGCGTCCTTCGCGAGCGCCTCGAATTCTTCCTTCGTGAGCTCCCGATCGCCCACGCGGACGACGAGATCGTAGTCGGCGAGACTCGCAAGCGAGACGGCGCTTTCCTTCTTGACCGTCCCGCCCGAGGGCGACACCGCCGCCAAGCGCGGCGCAAGAAGTTTCTGCAGACTCTTCGGGAGCATGACGCGCACGCCGAGAAATTCGAGGAGCGGCACGGTTTCGAAGAGAAAGTCCCGCAGACCTTCCTTTTCGAGATGCGCGGGCTTGCCGCGCGACTCGCCGATTTCCTTGAAGACGGGCACCGCCCTTGAGGCGGCCGAGAGCGTCTGCAGGACGCCGTAGCGTTCTTTTTCCCAGCGCTCCTCCTTGAGGATCGTGCGAAGCAGCACGGGGAGCGCCTTGTCGTTTTCCTTTTTCTCCCCTTCCAGGACGCCGAAGTTGAGCGTGACGTCGCCTTCCTTGCCGCTTCGCACGGTCAGAACCGGCGTCCACGGGCGGCTCGCAAGGAAATAGGGAGAGAGCCAGTCGGCCACCTGCACGACGAAGGACTCCGAATCGTCGTAAAAGGGCGCTCGCGGGAGTTCGTTCGCGTTGAGACCCGCAAAGAAGGCCGATTCGGGCGTCTGAAAGAGCTCGAGCGCGGGGACCGTCAGGAAGTCGGCGAGAAGTTTCGTCACGATGGAGAGCGCCGCCTCGGCGGGATCCGTCACGCGGCACTTGGCGCGGCCCTTTCCCGCGAGCATGGCGGAAAGGAAGGGCGAAAGCCCTCGCCCAAGGATTTCGAGAAGCGAGCGCACGGCTTGACTACCCACGGCGGGCACGAAGAAGACTTCGGCCGAGCGCCCTTCGTCCTGCATCATCCCGCCCGCGAAGAGAACGGGCGCGTAGGCGTCGTGGGCGACCAACTGCAGCATCGCAACGTAGGCCGCGTGCCAGGCGGCGACCGCCGACGAAGCGCGGCGAATGTCCGAAAAGGGAAGCGCAAAAATCGCCTCCCACTCGTGCGCGGCCTCCTTCGTCCATTCAAAGCGTCGGCGCCCGCCCAGGCGCAGTTTCGCGGGCGGCGCCTCCGGAATGCGGACGTTGACGTCCGTCGCCGTAAGGGCGGCAAGGCGCTCAGAAGCCTGCTTGCGAAGCGTTTTCCGGAGTTTTCCGAGATCCGCCTTGAAGGTCTTCGGGAGGAAATAGGGCCGGGCGTCTCCCAACAGCGACGCAAGAAGCGTCCCCATCTCGGGGAGCGCCGCAAAGGGAAGGTTTCGCAGAAGCGAGAGCGCCTCCTCTTCCGAGGGCGCGGCCTCGGGCTTCTCGGTGCGCACGCGCGCGGCATAGTCCTCCCACTTCGGGATCGCGACGCTCGAGGTTTCATCGAGCCGCACGCCGTAGTCTTTGAGACGCTCGACAAGACGGATGCCCCGGAACGTGAAGATCCAGAAGGGGTCTTCGTCGATGTGCTTCGAGACCGCGTAGATCACTGCGGCGAGGTGCTTGCAGGGCACGGCCGAGTCGGGGCAAGTGCAGCGCATGCGAAAGGAGCGCCAGGAAGTGGGAAAGAGTTCCACGCCGACCGAGAGCGCGATCTCGTTGAGTTGCGCAGGGAGACGTCCCGCGAGGAGTTCCGCGCAGAGGTCGGGACGCCCGGCAACGGCTTCGACGAGTTTCTCGACGTTCGCTTCCTTCGCGGGCGGAATGCCGATCGTGATCTCGTAGGGAAAATAGGCCGAGCCCGACACGGTCGCGTAGATTTCATGGTCTTCGGCACGCCATTCGAGCGACTCGACGTGTCCCGTGTTGAAGTAAGTCCGTCCGCGCGGGAGGCGGTTGGCGTGGTCGATCTTGGCGAGGCTCTTGAGCCACTCGTTTCCCCACCAGGTTTCGCCGAATTTCGTGCGAGGCGCCATGCAACAGTCCTTTTGCAAAAAAGTGCCCGAAATACTAGCACGACGATTCTTTCGCGCTCAGTACCAATCGTGCTTTTCGCCCCGGTCCATGACCGCGATCGCGCGCAGGTCGTCCGCCGCAAGAGAGAAGTCGCATAGTTCGGCGTTTTCGCGGATGCGGCCGGGGTCGCTCGAGCCCGGAATCACGGCGACGCCCCGTTCAAGGTGCCAGCGAAGCACGACCGGCGCGGGCGTTCTGCCGAGGCGCTTCGCGATCCCCGTGATCGTCGGATGCGCGAAGATCGTCTTCGTCCGTCCCCGCCCGCCGAGCGGATACCGACTCTGCACGGCGATCCCTTCCTTCCGAACAACAGGAACGACGTCCCTTTCCCGATGGAAGGGATGAATTTCGTTTTGAACGAGCGCCGGACGCGTGCGGAACCCCGGAAGAAAGGTCGTGAGCTCGTCGACGTACCCGTTCGAGAGTCCGATCGGGCGCGCAAGGCCTCGCTCCACCGACCTTTCCTTCGCGCGGCAGGCGGCGAGATCGTTCGCTCCGGGATGATGAAGGATCGCCGTGTCGACATAATCCAAACCAAGTCGCATCATCCCTTCCTTCAAAGCTCGCTCGGGATCGCCGTACTGCGAAGGATTGAGTTTCGTCTGCACAAAAATGTCTTCGCGGCGGATGCCCGAGCGCACGGCGCCCCCGTAGTGCCCAGGCACCCAGTCCCGCGGCGGGCATCGAGCGGCCGTTGTTGAGTGTCAGGCATTGCCCGGATCCTCCTTGGAAAACGGAAACATTCGGTTTCGGCGGTGCGAACCTCGCCTCTGCCATAATGATTCTCATCCAAATGCCGATTGAAAGGAACACCATGGCGAAAACGATTCGACTGCTCTATCCCGAGAGCGTGAGCGGCGGACTCTCGACCTACCGTCTCGGCGCCCGACTCATGGCGGCGATGCTCCCCGAAAATAAAACCCAACCGCTCGTCAAAATCGACGTCCCCGCCTTGGGCAAAACCGGTCCGACGATCACGAACGGCATCGCCTCCGAAGCCGCCGTGTTGGAAGGAATCCGCAAGGCACGCGCGGCGCTCGAAAAGGAAGCGCCCGAGCGCGTCGTCACGGTGGGCGGCAACTGCATCGTGTCGCTCGCGTCGTTCGATCATCTGCACGCTCTATATCCCGAGGCCGGAATCCTGTGGATCGATGCTCATCCCGACGTGTCGTTGCCTGAAAACGGCTACCCCAACGCCCACGCCATGGTGCTCGCCGCGCTCCTGGGACGGGGCGCACCGTCGCTCGCAAAGGAATTGAAGAATCCCGCCTTCGGCGCAAAGGACCTGCTCTACATAGGACTTCAGGGCCTGCACGACTACCAGCGAAAGTTCCTCGACGATGCGGGCGTCGACTATGCGGTGCAGACCGAAGCCTTCGTGTCGGACGAACGGATTCTCGCCTTCCTGACGGAACATCCGCAGGTCTTCGTACACCTCGACATCGACGTGCTCGACCCGGCGTTTTTCCACGACACCTATTTTGCGAACCCCGAGCTCGTGGGCGACGGCTCCGGCGGCGGTCGCATGACGATCGAAGAGCTCGGACGAATTCTTCGCATCGTCTCGGAAAAGGTCGAAACGCCCGCCTTCACGATCGCGGAATATCTTCCCTTCGAGGCCGAGCGCCTCGCGAACGTGTTCGAAAGTCTTCCGCTCTTTACCGACAAGACCAAGGCCTGACATTCTTCCCTACGGCGGGGCACTAGGTAGAAAATCTAGCGCCCCCTTAGAGCCGCAAAGGACCGTGATACAATCGACAGACGTTTTTTCATTTTTCTTCGAGACGAACGTTCATGCGAGTTTTCTGCGGTCTACCCTCTCTTCTCATGCGGCGTCCCACGGCGCTCGCCATCGGCAACTTCGACGGCGTGCACACGGGGCACCAGTCGCTCCTGAAGAGCGTCGTGCAGGCGGCGGCCGACCGGGGGCTCCAGCCCGCATGCGTAACGTTCGAGCCGCATCCCCGAGAACTCTTTCACAAGCCCGACGAAGTCCTCCCGCGCCTCTCCACCCTCTACGACAAGGTGCTGCGCATTCTCGAGACGGGCATCCAGCGCGTCTACATTCTCCCCTTCCACAAGCGCCTCGCCTCGCTTCCCGCGCAGTCCTTCGTGCGGGACATTCTTTGCGAAGGGCTCGACGCGCACTGGATCACCGTGGGGAAGGACTTTCACTTCGGCGCCGACCGCAAGGGCGACGTGGAACTTCTCGAGACGCTCTCCAAGGAACTTCACTACGAGTTCTACGTGGCGCCGACGCTCTTTCACACGGACGCTCGCGTGAGTTCGTCGCGCATCCGCGAGGCGCTCCTTGCGGGCGACCTGGTCGAAGCCTCGCTCATGCTCGGCCGCCGCTACTCGATGACGGGCCGCGTCATTCACGGGGCGGCCCTCGGACGCACGCTCGGCTATCCGACCCTCAACATGGCGACGGTCCCGCCGGGAAGTTGTGCGCGCCCCGCCGTAAGCGGGGTCTACGCCGTACGCATCAGGGGGCTCGGGCGCGCCGTGCAGAACGGCGTCGCGTCCGTCGGGCGCAAGCCCACGGTCTCGTCCGACGGCCGGTGGCTCCTTGAGACGCACGTCTTCGACTGGAAGGGCGACGCCTACGGCAAACTCATCGAAGTCGAATTCGTCGAGCGTCTGCGCGAAGAGAAAAAGTTTTCCGGCCTTGAGGAACTCACGGCCGCCATAGAAGCCGACGCGAAGCGTGCGCGCGGCATCCTCGGACTTTCCGGGGCGGGCTGAGGTCCGACATTCACGCTGTTTTATTCTTTCCACCAATCAACTGAAGAGCCCGAGGGGGTCAGGAGATACATGATGGCGCAGGACAAAACCGCCGACAAGAAGTATCCGCTCAATCTGCCGGATACGCCCTTCCCGATGCGAGGAAACCTTCCCAAGCGCGAACCCGCGTGGATTCGCGGCTGGGAAGAACGCAAGATTTACGACCGCATCATCGATGCGCGCCGCGACGCAAAGAAGTTCATTCTTCACGACGGCCCTCCCTATGCGAACGGCACGATTCACCTCGGCCACGCCATCAACAAGGTCTTGAAGGACATCATCCTCAAGGAAAAGACGCTCGAAGGCTTCCTCGCCCCCTATGTTCCGGGCTGGGACTGCCACGGCATGCCGATCGAAGTGCAGATCGAAAAGCTCCACGGCAAGAACCTCCCCGTCGACAAGACCCAGAGTCTTGCGCGCGCCTACGCGACGGAACAGATCGAGCAGCAGCGCGCCGACTTCAAGCGTCTGGGCGTTCTCGGGTACTGGGACAATCCGTACCGCACGATGCGCTTCGATACGGAAGCCAACGAAATCCGCGCTCTGAAGCGCATCATGGAAAAGGGCTACGTCTATCGCGGGCTCAAGCCCGTGAACTGGTGCTTTGACTGCCAGTCCGCGCTCGCCGAAGCCGAAGTCGAATACAAGGACAAGACGAGCCCCACGATCGACGTCGCCTTCGAACTCCCCGAAGACCAGAAGGAACGCGTCGAAGCGATCTTCGGCGTGAAGCTTGAAAAGCCCTGCTTCACGGTGATCTGGACGACGACTCCCTGGACGATTCCCTCGAACCAGGCGCTCAACGTCAATCCCGAACTCGACTACGTCCTCATCGACACGGGCGCGAAGCTTCTCATCCTCGCCGAAGGCCTCAGTGAAGCAGCTCTGAAGCGCTACGAACTCACGGGCACCGTGCTCGCCAAGGTCAAGGGCGAGGCGCTCGACGGACTCGAGTTCCTCCATCCGCTCTACCACATGCACGAGGGGTATCGCCGCCGCTCGCCCGTCTACCTCGCCGACTACGTCGACGCGACGGCGGGTACCGGGATCGTGCACAGCGCCCCGGCCTACGGTCTGGACGACTTCGTCTCCTGCAAGAACCACGGCCTCAAAAACGACGACATCATCAGCCCCGTGCAGGGCGACGGCGTCTTTGCCGAGTGGCTCCCGCTCTTTGGCGGCCTCAACATCTGGCAGGCGGCCGAACCCATCATGAACGCCCTCACCGTCGCGGGCAACCTCCTCGCGCACGGCAAGCTCACGCACAGCTACATGCACTGCTGGCGCCACAAGACGCCGCTCATCTACCGCGCGACCTCTCAGTGGTTCGTCCGCATGGACGCGCCCGACGCCGACACGAAGAGCGTTCTCAACCTCCCCGCCGAAGAGCGCACCCTGCGCGACGCGGCGCTCGCGGGCGTCAAGGCGACGAAGTTCTTCCCCCAGTGGGGCGTCAATCGTCTTTATTCGATGATCGAGAACCGTCCGGACTGGTGCATTTCGCGTCAGCGCCACTGGGGCGTGCCGCTTCCCTTCTTCCTGCATAAGTCGACGGGCGAACTCCACCCGAAGACCCTCGAAATCATGGACCGCGTCGCGGACCTCGTCGAGAAGGGCGGCATCGAAGCCTGGGCGAAGGCGACGGCCGAAGACTTTCTCGGCGCCGAAGCCGCCGACTACGTGAAGACGACCGACATTCTCGACGTCTGGTTCGACTCGGGTTCGACCCACTACACGGTGATGCGCGGCAGCCACGCCGACATTCTCGGGTTCCCAGCCGACCTCTACCTCGAAGGGTCCGATCAGCACCGCGGCTGGTTCCACTCGTCGCTTCTCATCAGCACGATGCTCGACGGCGTTCCGCCCTACAAGCAGCTTCTCACCCACGGCTTCGTCGTCGACGAAAAGGGAGAAAAGATGTCGAAGTCGAAGGGCAACATCGTCCGTCCTCAGGAAGTCATCGAGAAGTACGGCGCCGACATTCTGCGCCTCTGGGTCGCCTCGACCGACTACTCCGGCGAACTTCGCTACGGCGAAACGATCGTGAAGCACGTGATCGAAAACTACCGCCGCGTGCGCAACACCCTTCGCTTCCTCCTTGCGAACACGTCGGATCTCTCGGAAGCCGACCTCGTGCCGGTCGACGAAATGCTCGAACTCGACCGCTGGGCGATGGCGTTTACGCAGAAGTTCCAGGACGCGGTCATGGCCGAATACAAGGAATACCGCTTCCACAACGTCGTGACGCTTCTGCAGACCTACGCCTCGACCGACCTCGGAAGCTTCTACCTCGACGTCCTCAAGGACCGTCTCTACACGACGGGCGCGACGAGTCACGCCCGCCGCTCGGCGCAGACGGCCCTCTGGCACATCACGAAGAACTTCCTGCGCCTCATCGCCCCGATCCTCTCCTTCACGGCGGAAGAAGGCTGGGCCGTCTTCGCGAAGAACGACGACACCTCGGTCTTCCTCGACCCCTTCGAGACGCTTCCCGCACCCAAGGACGCCGAAGCGCTCCTCGCGAAGTGGGAACGCATCCGCACGATCCGCGCCGACGCGCAGGTCGCGATCGAAGAGGAACGCACGAAGGGCACGGTGGGCTCGTCCCTGCAGGCGGTCGGCACGATCCGAGCCACGGCCGAGGACTACGAGCTTCTCGCCACGCTCGGCGAAGAGCTGCGCTTCGTGATGATCATGAGCGCGGTCGAACTCGTACGGGCCGAGGGCGACAAGACCACGGTCGAAGTGCGCGCCTCGAGCGAGCAGAAGTGCGAACGCTGCTGGCACTACGTCCCGGGCGTCGGAAGCGATGCCGAACACCCGACGCTTTGCCCGCGCTGCGTCTCGAACCTCTTCGGTTCGGGTGAAAAGCGCCTCTTCGCCTGACGGAGGGAGGCACCCAGGGCATGGCTTCTCAGCGAACCTCGGGCCCCGCCCCCACGGGCGGGCGCTTCGCGCTCTGGAGCGTTCTCGGGACCGTGATTCTCGTCCTCGACCAGGTGTCGAAATTCTGGTTCGAGCGGAATCTCGATCCCGGGATTCAGCTTCCGGTGACGTCCTTCTTCAATTTCGTGCTCGCGCACAACCGCGGGGCGGCGTTCTCGTTTCTCGCCGACGCGGGTGGCTGGCAACACGGTCTTTTCGTGACGCTCGCCTTCGTCGTCATCATCCTGATGGTGCGCTATCTGTGGCTCTACAACCACAGGACGCTCTTTGCCCTCGCGCTCACGCTCGTCGCCGCGGGCGCGGCGGGCAACCTCATCGACCGGGTGGCCCACGGCTACGTGATCGACTTCATCGATCTCCACTGGCAGGGGTGGCACTGGCCGGCCTTCAACGTCGCGGACATCGCGATCTGTACGGGGGCCTTCGCCTTCATTCTCGATGAGCTGCGGGGCGTACGCCACGGACGATGAGTCCACAGGGGGCCGAACTTCCACAAGAGTTCGGCCCTTTTCTTTTCCCTTCGGCAAGCCCTCGTTCCTCCGGGCGCGCCCGCTACAATAGAAAGACTTTTCTTCGGGCGCAGCAAGGAGGGCGCACATGCTCAAAAACCGCAGAATCACCGTAGCCGTCACGGGCGGCATCGCCGCCTACAAGGCCTGCGAAGTCGTGCGCGGCCTCGTCAAGCTCGGCGCCGACGTTCGCGTGGCGATGACCCACAATGCGACCCGTTTCGTGGGAGCGGTCACCTTCGAAGCCCTTTCGGGTCACCCCGTCGCTACGAGCGAATGGGAACACACGCCCGAGGGCGCGATGCCCCACATCGAACTCAATCTCCACGCGGACCTCCTTCTCGTCGTTCCCGCCACCGCCAACATCCTTGCCAAGGCCGCCCGCGGAATCGCCGACGACCTCGTCTCCGCCCTCATCCTCGCGCACCGCTCGAAGGTGGCCTTCGTGCCGGCGATGAACCGCCACATGTGGGCGAACCCCGCGACAGAACGAAACGTCGCGGACCTGAAGCGCGACGGGGCACACTTCATCGGCCCCGATTCCGGCTTTCAGGCCTGCGGCGACACGGGCGAAGGCCGCATGACGGAACCCGCCGACATTCTCGACCTTCTCCCCGGGCTCTTCTCCGAAAAGCCCCTCTCGGGGCGGCGCGTCCTCATGACGGTCGGCCCCACCTACGAGCCGATCGACGACGTGCGCGGGATCACGAACCGTTCGTCCGGACGACAGGGCTTCGCTCTCGCGCGCGCCGCGCGCGATCTCGGCGCCGACGTAACCGTCGTCGCCGGGCCCGTGACGGTGAAGCGGCCGGCGGGGGTGCGGATTCTCCCCGTCACGACGGCGCGCGAAATGCTGGGCGCCGTCGAAGGAGAACTCGACCGCACGCCCTACGACCTCTTCATCGGCGTCGCCGCCGTCGCCGACTGGCGCGTCGCCGACCGGCTCGAAGGAAAGTGGAAGAAGGACGCGGGCCTTCCTCAACTGCGGCTCGTCGAGAATCCCGACATCCTCGCCGCGGTCGGACACCGCGCGGGCGGGCCCGTCACGATCGGCTTTGCCGCGGAAGCCTCCGACCTTCTCGAGAACGCCTACGCGAAGCTTGAGAAAAAGGGCGCCGCCATGATCGTCGCCAACGTCGCGCGCGACGCGCTCGCAAGCGACACCAACCGCGTCCTCGTCGTCACCGACGGCGAAGTCGACGAAATCGGCCCGGCCGACAAGGACGAAGTCGCCCGTAAGATTCTGTATCATGCGGTCGACCTTCTCGAGGAGGAATACGGTCCGGAGGACGACCTCTGAGAGCGCCTTTCGCGACGATTCCTCCCCAATCCTTTTCCTTTTTGAATTCCATGAAGCTCTCCTACCGCATTCTTGACGAACGCATCCGCGAACACCTTCCCCGCTACGCCACGCCGGGTTCGGCCGGACTCGATCTGCGCGCCCTGCTCGATGAACCCCTCACGTTGGCGCCGGGCGAAACGGCGCTCGTACACACGGGCCTCGCCATCCACGTGGCGGATCCCGCCTACGCCGCCCTCATTCTTCCGCGTTCGGGGCTCGGGCACAAAAAGGGGCTCGTTCTCGGCAACCTCGTCGGCCTCATCGACAGCGACTACCAGGGCGAACTCATGATCTCCTGCTGGAACCGCGGGCGGGAAGAGCAGACGATCGAACCTTTCGAACGTCTCGCGCAGCTCATCATCGTTCCCGTCGTGCAGCCCGAACTCGTCGAAGTCGAAAACTTTGACGAAAGCGTACGCGGCACGGGCGGATTCGGCTCCACGGGCCGTCACTAACCGAGGACAAGACATGCTTCCCCTTTCCGAACTCTGCCGCAGCATCACGATGAAGCTCCCGGATCCCCTCTGGGCGCTTTCCGAACACGAACGCTACCGAGCGGGCTGCTCGACGCACGACTTCGCCCGCTGGACGGACGAAGAGGGCCGCGAACACTACTACCTCTTCGGAGCGCTCGACATTGCGCTCGCCCACACCGAGGGAGACGTCTTCAACTGGGGCCTTTGGATCGAAGTCGACAAAGCCTTTCACGACGCCTACTACGACGCGTATCAGACGCCCGCCGCAGACGAACTCTCGGCCGAAGGCTTCATCGCCAACGAGGTCCCGGGGTATGAAGATGCGCTCGGCGCGCGCGTTCGCATCGTCTGTCATGCCGATCGCCGTCCGGAAGTGACGCCGCTCGAAGGGACGATTCTTGCCGAGTGCGCGTCGGGCCTTACCGAAGCGCGTCACCGCGAGCTCGACGAACTCCTCTTCGGTGACGACGAAGAGGAGGAGGCCGACGACGCGCCCCTTTTTGACGAGGACGACGAGCGTTGAATCCGGACGCCCCGAACCTCCTCACCGTATCCGCCCTCCTTGCGCGCGTCGAGTCGCGCATCGAGTCCCTCACCACGGGCTGGTGGATCACGGGAGAGGTGGCCGAAACGAAGGTCTCGGCCGCAAACCACTGCTACTTCACCCTGCGCGACGAGGGCGGGCAGATCCGCTGCGTCCTCTTCGCGGGCGTTCTGAAGACGCTCGAATCGACGGGCGACTTTGCGATCCGAGCGGGCGACAAGCTGGAAGTGGCGGGGTCGCTCATGGTCTACCCGCGCTCGGGCGACCTGCAGCTGCGCGTTCTGCGCGTGCGCCGCGCAGGCATGGGGGCGCTCTACGAAGCTTTTCTCGCGCTTCGCGCCAGGCTCGAAGCGGAAGGTCTCTTTCGGCCGGAGCGCAAAAAGCCCCTCCCCGTCTTTGTCCGGCACGTCTGCGTCTTGACGAGCAGCAAGGGGGCGGCCCTGCACGACGTTCTCACGACCTTGAAGCGCCGTACTCCCTGGATCCGCATCACCTTCGCGAACGTTCTCGTGCAGGGGGCGGACGCCCCGGGATCCGTCTGCCGGGGCCTTCGCGCCGCGGACGAGTGCGGCGCCGACCTTCTGTTGCTCGTGCGCGGAGGCGGCTCCTTTGAAGACCTCAACGCCTTCAACGACGAAGCGCTTGCACGCACGATCGCGTCCCTCCAAACCCCCGTCGTCGCGGGGATCGGTCACGAAACCGACGTGACGATCGCGGAACTCGTCGCGGACCGCCGAGCGTCCACCCCGACTGCGGCGGCCGAAGCCGTGGGACCGGAAAAAAGCGAATGGACGGCCCGCCTTCTTCGCGCCGAACACCTCCTCGTCAACCGCGTGACGCGCGATCTGCGCCTGGCAACCGAACGCGTCGACCGGGCGTCCTTTGCGCTTTCCGAGCCCGAACGGGCGCTTCGCAGCCGAAAAGAACGGCTTCTTCGCGCGGCCTCGCTTCTCGTAACGCCCGAAGACTGGGTGCGCCGCAGAAGGGAGCGCCTGGCGGATCTCGCCGGGCAGCTCGATCTCGTGCTCTCCAGAACCATTACGGCGAATCGGGACGCCCTTCAGGATGCCGGCGGAACACTCGACGCCGCCGTCGTGCGGCTTCTCGCGCAACGCCGTCGGGAACTCACGGACCGCGAAGCGGTCCTCGCCTCGCACAACCCCGATCTGCCGCTCAAAAAGGGCTACGTCACCGTGCGCGACGGCAAAAAGCGCGTGCTTACCCGCCTCGCGGACCTCGCCGAAGGCGAGCTCGTCACGCTCGGTTTTTCCGACGGATCGGCCCGCGCCCGCGTCGAATCGCTCGAACCGACGGCCTCCCAAAAGACGAACGGCTGACGTTTGCTTACAAATTCCCGAGTGATTTTCTCGGAAATGCAGGAAAACGGAACTTATCGGATTCTCCGTTTCGATATACTCGTCTTACCAAACAAATTCCATGAGGAGATCCAACATGGCCCGCTTTACGCTTCCCGAACTTCCCTACGCGATCGACGCCCTCGCGCCCGCCATCTCGCGCGAAACGCTCGAATTTCACTGGGGCAAGCATCATCAGACCTACGTCAACAACCTCAACAACCTCATCGAAGGCACCGACTGGGCGCAGAAGTCGCTCGAAGACATCATCCGCGGCGCCGAAGGCGGCGTCTTCAACAACGCAGCTCAGGTCTTCAACCACACCTTCTTCTGGTCCTCGATGACCCCGCAGGGCGGCGGTGAACCCAAGGGCGCCCTCAAGGACGCGCTCGTCGCCACCTGGGGTTCGGTCGAAGCCTTCGTGAAGGCCTTTTCCGACGCCGCCGCCGGAAACTTCGGTTCGGGCTGGACGTGGCTTGTGAAGGACGCCGACGGGAAGCTCTCGATCCTCAACACGTCGAACGCCGACACCCCGATCCGCCGCGGGCTCACGCCGCTTCTCACGATCGACGTGTGGGAACACGCCTACTACATCGACTACCGCAACGCCCGTCCGGCCTTCATCAAGGCCTTCTTCGAAAAGCTCGTCAACTGGGCGTTCGTTGAAGAAAACTTCGCCAAGTAATCGAACGCGAACGGACGTCTCGGCTTTCGCCGCAGGCGGGCATGGTGTTCTCCACCGTGCCCGCTTTTTTCATGCGCCCGATTTGCCGAAGGAGCTCGGCGGCCCGTTGTCCGCCGTCGGCCCGCCGACGACTTGCCGCCCAGCTGGCAGCCAAGGGGCGGAGGCTCCGAATCGAAAGGCGGAACGCTTTCCTCAGGAGGAGGCGTCCCGCCTTTTTCATAATTCCGTCTCCCGGCCCTCCGCACGGGCGGAGAGCCCGGGAGCGGCGGATTATTCGAGCACCGCGCCCGACATGCCCGAGGTGACGAGCTTGGCGTAGCGGGCAAGATACCCCGTCGTGATGCGCGGCTGACGGGGCGTCCAGGCCGCACGTCGGCGCGCGAGCTCTTCGTCGGAGACCAGCACTTCGATGCGGTGGCCGGGAATGTCGATGCGGATCCGGTCCCCTTCTTCGATCAAGGCGACCGGACCGCCCACGGCGGCTTCCGGCGAGACGTGCCCGATCGCGGCGCCGCGGGTCGCGCCCGAGAAACGGCCGTCCGTGATGAGGGCGACGCTCGAGCCCAGGCCCGAGCCGATGATGGCCGACGTGGGATTGAGCATTTCGCGCATGCCCGGACCGCCCTTGGGTCCTTCGTAGCGGATGACGACGACGTCGCCCGGAACGATCTTGCCGCCGAAGATCGCGTCGATCGCGTCCTCTTCACAGTCAAAGACGCGGGCGGGCCCTTCGTGGACGAGCATTTCGGGCGCCACGGCCGCGCGCTTCACGACGCAGCCGTCGGGCGCGAGATTGCCCTTGAGCACCGCAATGCCGCCCTTGTCGCCGAAGGGCCGGTCGACCGGTCGAACGACTTCGTGATTGAGCACCTCGGCCTTGGCGATCTGTTCGCCCACGGTCTTTCCCGAGACCGTGAGGCAGTCGGTGTGGAGAACACCGAGAGGTTCGAGCGTCTTCATGACGGCGGGAATGCCGCCCGCACGATCGAGGTCTTCAATGTAGTCGCTTCCCGCCGGAGCGAGGTGGCAGAGGTTCGGCGTCTTCTCGGCGATGTCGTTTGCAATCGAGAGGTCGAGCTCAATTCCGCACTCGTGCGCGATCGCGGGAAGGTGCAGCATGGAGTTCGTCGAACAGCCGAGCGCCATGTCGACGGCGAGCGCATTCTCAAAGGCTTCGCGCGTCATGATGTCGCGGGGCTTCACGTCCTTTCGGACGAGTTCCATCACGGCCATGCCGGCCTCTTTGGCGAGGCGGTAGCGCGCGCTCATGACGGCGGGAATCGTGCCGTTGCCCGGAAGCGCCATCCCGAGGACCTCGGAGAGACAGTTCATGGAGTTTGCCGTGAACATCCCCGAACAGGACCCGCAGGAGGGGCAGGACTTGTTTTCGATTTCCATGAAGGTCGCCTTCGTGATGCGTCCCGCATTGAAGGCGCCGACCGCCTCGGCGATGTCGGAGTATGAGAGCCGTCGGCCGTTCGTCATGCGGCCCGCGAGCATGGCGCCCGCCGAAATCACGATCGAGGGCACGTTGAGGCGTCCCGCCGCCATCAGGAGTCCCGGCACGTTCTTGTCGCAGGCGGCGATCAAGACGAGTCCGTCGAAAGGATGGGCCATCGCCATCGCTTCGACGCTGTCGGCGATCAGTTCGCGACTCACGAGCGAATACTTCATCCCGGCGTGCCCCATGGCGAGCCCGTCGCAGACGGCGATCGCGGGAAAGACGATCGGAACGCCCCCGGCCATGGCGACGCCCTGCTTGACGGCCTCGGTCACCTTGTCGAGAAACATGTGGCCCGGAACGATGTCGTTTTGGGAATTGACGACGCCGATCAAGGGGCGTTCGAGTTCGGCGTCGCAAAGGCCGAGCGCCTTGAGAATGGCCCGCTGCGGAGCCGCGTGATTGCCTTTCGTGAGACGGTCACTGCGCATGATGGGGTTTCCTTTGGATGTTTTTCTGAAGAATGCGGACGAAACCCGCCCCGAAGTCTCGGGGCGGGCGAGGGGAAAAGAGGGAATCAGGCTTTCGAGTGTTTGGCGGCGATCTTTTCGAGCATGCTCTCGGCCTCGCCCTCTTCATGCCAGCCGTGGAAGATCGTGGCCATGACCGGGCCCGAGATGTTGTGCCAGAAGGAGAAGATGGCCGACGGGAGCGCCGCGAGCGGGTTCGCCGCGAAGTGCACCATGGCGAGCGCGACGCCGAGACCGGAATTCTGCATGCCGACTTCGATGGCGAGGCACTTGCGCTTCGCAAGGTTCATGCCCGTGGCCTTTGCGAGGAGATAGCCGATGAGCATACCGAAGCCGTTGTGGAGCACCACGACCGCGAAGACGAGGAGACCGGCGTTTGCGATCTGACCGGCCGAAGCGGCCACCACCGCGGCGACGATCAGGACGATCGCGACGACCGAGACGAGCGGGAGCGCGGCGACGGCGACCTGGATGCGTTCGCCCAGGAGCTTGTGGATCAACACGCCCGCGGCGATCGGAACGAGCACGACCTGAACGATCGAGAGGAACATGCTCATCGGATCGACGGCGAGCCACTGGCTCGCAAAGAGATACATGAGGGCGGGCGTGACAAAGGGCGCCAAAAGCGTCGTGCAGGACGTGATCGTGACGGAGAGCGCCACGTCGCCGCGCGCAAGAAAGGTCATCACGTTCGAAGCCGTGCCGCCCGGGCAGCAGCCCACGAGCATCACGCCCACGGCGATGTCGGGCGGAAGATCAAAGGCGATGCAGAGCACGTAGGCGACGGACGGCATGATGATGAACTGTCCGAGCACGCCGATGAGCACGTCGCGGGGACGACGGAAGACTTCTCGGAAGTCGTCCGGAGTGAGCGTCAGGCCCATCCCGAACATTACGATGCCGAGCAATATCGTAATCCAGCCGCCCAGAGGCTTGCAGAATTCGGGGAAAAGGTAGCCCACGATGCCGAATACGAGAACCCAAAGGGCGAATGTTTTGTTCACGAATCGACTGAGTGCTGCGAGCGCTTGCATGATGAGTTCTCCTCGGCAAGGGACTTTCTTTTCGATCGGGGACCGGAAAGGACCGGCGCTGAGCCCGCCGGCGGATGCTTTCCGCGGCCTCGACCGAACGGTGAAGGAAGGATTTCCCCGATCCGCCCCCGCGAAAGTCCGAACGAAGGCTGCGGGATCGAAGAAAACCGAATCTGACGCGTATCCGCACAGAATCTTTTCTGCACGACGTATTCTCCAAATTACGCGTTCTCAAAGTTGCATGAAAGACTTTTTCGCAACTTTCCCAAAATTTCTTCGATTTTTCTGACGCAAGCCGCCTCCGCTACGAATCCCCACCTAAGACATTTCGCATAGCGCCGCGCGCCGGCGGTTCGGCCGCCCTCCTCCGACACCCCGCCCTCCACGTTCTTCCACAAAGTTGTTCAAAATGCACATTTTTTCATCAAACGATTGCGAACGCTGAAAAAAGAAGGGGTTGCCGAGTTTCTCCACGAATTATCCACAGGGTTCCCCACCCGGACCGTGAACAAGTGAGCGCCGCCCCGTTTTTCCACCGATCTCTCAAAAACGTCAATAAACCCGAAATTTAACCGCAAAATCACACCAACCCCTTGAAATTTCCGCCTTTAGAAGACCTTTATGCACCGTTTTGCGGGGTTTTCCGCACACGGTTTTCCACAAGCGAAGAAAGCCTTGCGTCTTTTATGCACAAAGTTATCCACAAGCGGAGGCCCTCAACGCGTTCGTCGGGACGGAAGGCTTTTGCGGTCTTTTCCGTCGGACTTTGCTACACTCCTCATCTCTTCATACTCTCGGGAGCATTCCTCGCGCGGTCCGTCCGTGCGGCACCCACACCATGAGCGCACAAATAGAAGCCTGGCTCCATCGAACCTGGTCCCACCGGGGACTCGTTCCGATCCTTCTCTCTCCCCTTTCCCTCGTGTTTCGTGCGGTGAGCGAATGGAAGCGCCGCAAGAGCGTCGCCCGAAGCGTTCCCGTTCCCGTGGTCGTCGTGGGCAACATCTACGTGGGCGGCACGGGAAAGACTCCCGTCACGATCGCGCTCGTGCGGGCGCTGAGAGAAAAGGGCTGGACGCCCGGCGTCATCTCCCGCGGCTACGGCCGAAGCGACGACGAAATTCGTCTCGTGACGCCCAACGCCGACGCGATGCTCACCGGAGACGAGCCTCTTCTGATCGCGCAGGAAACGAAGGCGCCCGTCGCGGTTTCCCGCTACCGCTACCGCGCCGCGCAAAAACTCCTTGAACTCCACCCGGAAGTGGACCTCATCATCAGCGACGACGGTCTGCAGCACCACACGCTCGCGCGCGACTTCGAAATCGCGGTCGTGGGCGCTCGGGGACTCGGCAACGGCTGGGTTCTCCCGGCGGGCCCGCTTCGCGAACCCCCTTCGCGCCTCGATACGGTCGACGCGATCGTCCTCAACACCCCGAACGAAACGATCGTAACGAGCCGCACGCCGCGCTTTGCCGCGTCGAGCTGCTTTGACGTCTGCCGTCAGCTCGCCACGGGCGCGACCGCCGGCATCGACGAACTCTCCGCGCGGCTCGCCGCGTCGGGCGGAAAGGCCGTCGCCGCCGCAGGCATCGCTTCACCCGGACGGTTTTTTGCGATGATCCGCGCCCACGACATCGAGCCCGAAGAGCTGCCGCTGCCCGACCACTACGACTTCGCGAAGAATCCCTTCGCCGGACACGAGGCGGACCTCATCCTCATCACCGGAAAGGACGCCGTCAAATGCGCGCGTCACCCCGATCTTTCGAAGGACGAACGCATCTGGGTGGTGGGGCTCGAATTGAAGCTCGACGACTATCTGATTGAACTCATTGACGAGCGCTGCCGCAAAAAGGCCGCTCAACCCACCAAGAAGGAATCGGCATCGTGACGCACCCCATCCCCGAACATCTCGTCTGTCCCGTCTGCAAGGGCCCGCTCGCCGCGGGGTCCGAAGCCCGGGAACTTCTCTGCCCGCGCTGCGCGCTAGCCTATGAAGTGCGCGCGGGCATTCCCGTCATGATCGCCGAGCGCGCCCGCAAGCTCTCGGACGAAGAAGTCCGCGCCCTCAAGGAGCGCCTCCGGGTCGAAGGAGGCGTGCGATGAGCTTCGTCATTCTCATTCCGGCGCGCATGAAGTCGACGCGCCTTCCCAATAAGCCGATGGCCGACATCGAGGGGCTTCCCATGATCGTGCGCGTCGCCGAACGCGGCCGCGCCGCGGGGGCCGACCGCGTGGTGGTGGCGACCGACCATGAAGAAATCGAGCGCGTCTGCCGCGAACACGGCGTCGAAGTCGTCATGACGAGCGCCTCGCACCCGACGGGAACCGACCGTCTCGCCGAAGCGGTTTCAAAGCTCGGTCTCGGCGACGACGAAATCGTCGTGAATCTGCAGGGAGACGAACCCCTGATGCCCGTCGACGTCATGCGGCGCGTCGCCGCGCTCCTCGCCGAACACCCCGACTGGGCCATGACGACCGCCGCCCACACGATGAAGGACGTCGAGGACTTTCTCAATCCCAACGTCGTGAAGGTGACCTGCGACGCGACGGGGCGGGCGCTTACCTTCTCGCGCGCCCCGATTCCCTGGCCGCGAGACCATTTCCGCGAAACGAAGGCTTCGCTCCCCGAAGGCTTCGAAGCGCTGCACCACCTCGGACTCTACGCCTACCGCGTGGCCTTCCTCAAGGCTTTCCCGAACCTCAGGCAGGCGCCCATCGAAAAGTTCGAGAGCCTCGAGCAGCTGCGCGCCCTCTACTACGGCTACGAGATCGGCGTTCTGACGCTCGACGCGGCGCTTCCCGCCGGGGTCGACACCGAGGCCGACCTCGAACGCGTGCGCGCAATTTACCGCGAGAAGGGCGCCGACGCCGCCTGACTTCCCGCGTCAGCCTCAGGGCCCTTCGCGCCGCACGGAAGTTTTCGGTCCGGTCGATGATCGGACCGTCTTCTTTTTCCGGCCCCGAACAGGCTACAATTTCCACAAAGACGTTTCGGCGCCCGTTTTTTGACGGTCCGCCGAATTTTCCAATTACAACCCTCACTACGGAGCGACTCCCATGCGTCTCATTCTTATCGGGCCGCCCGGTGCCGGCAAGGGCACTCAGGCCAAGTACATCACCGAAAAGTTCGGCATTCCCCAGATCTCCACGGGCGACATGCTTCGCGCCGCCGTCAAGGCGGGCACGCCCCTCGGTCTCGCCGCCAAGAAGGTGATGGACGCGGGTCAGCTCGTGTCGGACGACATCATCATCGGCCTCGTCAAGGAACGCCTCGCGCAGCCCGACTGCGAAAAGGGCTTTCTCTTTGACGGCTTCCCCCGCACGATCCCGCAGGCCCAGGCGCTCCTTGACGCCGGCGTTCCGCTTGACTTCGTGCTCGAAATCAGCGTGCCCGACGCCGAAATCGTCGAGCGCATGTCGGGTCGCCGCGTCGACCCCGTGAGCGGCCGCACGTACCACATCAAGTACAACCCGCCCAAGGTGGAAGGGAAGGACGACGTGACGGGCGATCCGCTCGTGCAGCGCGACGACGACCGCGAAGAAGTGGTCCTGAAACGCCTCGGCGTCTACCATGACCAGACGGAAGCCCTCGTGGGCTTCTACGGCGAACTCGCCAAGTCCGGCAAGCCCGGCGCCCCGCAGTACCGTTCGATCTCGGGCCTCGGCTCGATCGACACGATCCGCGAGCGCGTTTTCGAAGCGCTCCGCTGACCTCCCGGCTGCGCTCGGATCGGCGCCCGTCCCCGTCGAAAGGGCGGGCGCTTTTTCGTCCGCAGTCAGGCAAATTTCGTTTCAGCATTGTTTCCTTCCCCACCCCCCGTTGCGCCACGGCACGCCACGGTCCACAATCAAGAGGTGCGTATTTCCTTTGGAGATCCCTCTCATGCGTTCCCCTTTCCTTTTGAGTCTCATCGTGCCGACCTTTCTTCTCGGCTGCGCGGGTCCTCAACCTCCGGAACTCCTTCCGGGCACGATCACCTCGGCCCGGGGCGTCGAAATGACCGTCGAGGGCGACGGCAAGGACCAAAAGGCAGAAAAGAAGAAGACCGAACCCGAACTCATCGCGCAGACGACGCTCGCCGCCTTCCGCGGGGCCGGAGTCGTCTACTTCGACGACAATCGGGCAAGCCGGATGTTCGTGACGAAGAAGGACAAGAAGGGCCGTTGGATCGTGGAAGAAGAATTCACCGAAAACACGCCCCACGGCTTCACCTGGGGGACGGGGGCGGCGCACCTTCTCAAAAACGGATCGCGCCTCCCCTTGGAGAGCGCCAAGTGGCTCGTCGAAGAAAAGGACGGAACGGTGTCGCTTCTCTGGGAAAAGCAGCCCATGAAGCTCAACATCAAGGTGACGGCCTGGGACGTTTCGGGCCTTCCCATGAAACCCTTCCTTCGCACCCGCTTCGGTACGCCCTCGCGCGCTTCCTACTTCGCGGGGGACGCGCTCTTTCCCCACGGAAGCGTCGCCTACGTGGCGGAACTGCGCACGTTCGAAGATGCCGTGATCGTCCCGTCCCGCCGCGCCTTTACGGGGAGCGACACGATCGCCAACTTCATCAAGCGCTTCAACGATAAGACCCCCTACTGCCTTCGCTACGTCCCAGGGAAGGACCGCTCGCCCATGGGCTTTCGCTTCGCGAGCGCCCGAAACGCCAAGTCCGGCGAAGCGACGCTCTACGACGTGAAGAAGGGGACGATCTTCTGCGCGCGCGCCAACGACGACGACCGCGGCGACGCCGACTGGAAGGTCGAGACCGTCAACGGCACGAAGGTCCTCGTCATGGACTTTCCTCGCCGCGTGACGCCTGAAGACTACGGCATTCCCTCTTCGATGAAGGACGCGCTTCTCGTCGCCTTTGCCGAAGAAAAGAGCGCGCAGAAGAAGGGTCGCCGCACGAAGACCGTGACCCGCGTCGTTCCGGCCGCCGTCTGGCGCGCCGACGAACCGATCACGGACCTGCAATACCGCTTCAACGGAAAGGCGGCCCAGGCGCTCGAATACATCTTCGAAGCCTCGCGCGAACGGCGCGAAGCCTGGGAGGCCAAGGGTCGGGCCGCATCGAAGAAGTGAGCTCCGTTCTCCCGCGGCACGCAGACTCCCTGCATCGCTGCGCTTCGGACGGCGGAAACGAGACGCCGTCCGACCTGTTTTCTTGAAGGAAAGGACGAAAAATGGACGTTTTGGAAAAAGCCCTGGCGTTTCTGCGTGAACACGACGAAGCGGCCTTCGCCACCGTGGAAGACGGAAAGCCCAAGATCCGCGTCTTCCAGATCATGCGCGTCGTCGGCCCGAACCTCTACTTCGCCACGGCGCCCCACAAAGAAGTCTATCGGCAGCTGCAGTCGAATCCCCACGTGGAGATTCTCGCCATGGCCGGCAATCTCTCGGTACGCGTGACGGGCCGCGCGGTCTTTGACGTGCCCGACGAGGTCGCACGCGCCATTTACGCGGAAAATCCGGTTCTCCCGCGCCTCTATAAGGCGTACTCGGATCTCGCCTACTTCCGCCTTCCCGTCGAGAAGCTCGACTACTACGACCTCACGCCCACGCCGCCCCTTTTCGAACACTTCGAATGCGAAGAGGCGCACTGAAACATTGAAAAAAAGGGGAGATCCCCGCGCGGAGGTCTCCCCTTTTCGTTGCAAAGAAAACCCGATTCTCAGAGCGTGCCCGCCCCGTCACCGGCGGTCTTTCCCGCACGCTTTTCCACGGGCGCCACGGGACCAAGCTTCTCGGCAAACCACGCCGTCACCTCGCGGATGACGGGCGCCTGATACCAGACGAGATCTCCGTGTCCGGCGCCTTCGACGAGACGATAGCGCACGTCGACGCCCGCCTTCCTGAGCGCTTCGAACATGCGGGCGCTCTGCATCGGGCTCACGAGCTTGTCGTCGGTGCCGTGCCAGAGGAAAAAGGGCGGCTCCTTCCCGTCCACGTGCCCGAGAGGGCTCGCCGCCATGGCCTTCTCCTTGTCGGAGAGGATGCTCATCCCCGGGAAGTCGCGAAAGGCCGCGCCGTGCACGAGGAGCGCCTCGGTGACGGCGGGCGAGGCGTGGACCTTGGCGTCGGCTTCGCCGAGCCCCTCGCCGATCGTCATCAGATCCGAAATCCCGTAGAACGACACCACGGCCGACACGTCGGAGGACTCTTCCAGAAAATCGCCCTTGTCCCAACCCTTCTCGCCCGAGGTGGTCCCGAGCATTTCGACGAGGTAGCCGCCCGCCGAGTCGCCGAGAACGCCGATGCGTTCGGGATCGATCCCGAGCTCTTCGGCGTGGGCGCGAAGATAACGCACCGCGGCCTTGCCGTCCTCGAGAAGGGCCGGGAAGCGGTTCGGAACCGTGCGGTATTCGGCCGCCGCCACGACAAAGCCCGCTCGGGCGAGCGCATAGCGCATTTCGGTGAACTTTTCGTGGTCGGCCGACGTGAAGCCCCCGCCCGGGAAATAGACGACGGCGGGCTTCTTTTCCTTCGTTCTCGGAATCATGAGCGTCATGCGCAGCTGCCTCGCCGCGCGAAGGCTCTTCACCTGGTGGTAGACGATCCCGGAGATCGTGTCGATCTGTCCGTCCTCGACGGTGACGCGCATCGTTTCGGCGCCGTCGGTCCACCCCATGGGCCGTTCGGGTTCACCCGCGGCCGTCGTGCCGCACGAAAGCGTAAGGGCCGCCGCGAGGGCGGCGCATCGAATCGTCGTCGACTTCAACATGTTGTTTCTCCTCTGAAAATGTCGGGATTATTCGCCGAAGGCGGCCCGCCACGCGGCTCGGAGCACCTCGGGGCCGTGCGTCGTGAAGCTCTTCGGGTCCGAGAGAAAGCGCCGCCAAAGGCGAGCTCCGGGAAGCCCCTGCGGGAGCCCCATCATGTGGCGCGCCGTCGCGCGCACGACCATGAGATCGTCCTTCCAGGCCTGATGCAGATATTCGGTCATGCGCTCGACGACTTCAAGGCGCGTGATCGTCGAAGGTTCGTCGCCGTAGAGCGCCTCGTCCACCTTCGTCAAGAGCCAGGGATCATGATAGGCGGCGCGCCCGAGCATGACGCCGTCGACCCCGTCGGCGATGCGCTCTTGCGACGCTTCGATCGAGGCGATCGCGCCGTTCACGACGATCGTCGCTTCGGGAAAGTCGCGCTTCAACTGCGGAGCGTATTCGGGGCGAAGCGGCGGAATCTCGCGGTTTTCCTTGGGACTGAGCCCCTGAAGCCAGGCCGAGCGCGTATGCACGATGAAAACGCGCGTTCCGGCCTCGTAGAGCACTCCCACGAAGTCGCGCACGAACCCGTAGTCGTCGCGCCCGTCCACGCCCACGCGGTGCTTCACCGTGACGGGTTTGTCGGTGGCGTCCCGCATGGCGGCGAGGCACTCCGCGACGAGCGGCGCATCGAGCATGAGAGACGCTCCGAAGGCGCCCTTTTGCACCCGTTCGCTCGGACACCCGCAGTTGAGGTTGTATTCGTCGTAGCCGAAAGCAACGGCGGCGGCGACGCTCCGTCGGAGCGCCTCGGGGTCTGAGCCTCCGAGCTGCAGCGCCACGGGGTGCTCGCACGGGGAAAAGCCGAGGAGCTTTTCCTGATCTCCGTGCAGAATCGCGCCCGTCGTCACCATCTCGGTGTAGAGCCGCGCACGGCGCGAGAGCGTCCGGTGAAAGACGCGGCAGTGCCGGTCCGTCCAGTCGAGCATGGGCGCCACCGTAAAGCGCCAGTCGATGTTCGTCATAAAAAATCGCCGTAAGAAAAAAGGCTCGGGCGGTGCGCACCGTCGAGCCTTGGAGAGGAAAAAGAGCTCAGACCTTCTCGTCGGGCGAGAGCGCCCGAACGTAGATCCAGCGCCCGTCCTTCTTCTGAAAGAGACTTCGCTCCGAGAGGCGCATTGCGCCCGACGAAGTGCGGGCGAGCGCCGTAAAGGTCACTTCTCCCGTTTGGGCTTCGTCCGTCACGGGCTTGGCGTCGGTGACTGCAAGCGAAATCCAGCGGGGACGCGCTTCACCCGCCTCAAAGAGCACGGCGGGCCGCGTCGTCTCGTCCCAGGTGGCGAGCACGTACGCGTCGTCGCCCAGAGCGTAGGCCGTGTAGCGGCTTCGCATGAGGGCTTCGGGCGTCGGCGCCGCGGCCGCGCCCGAGAGGAAGGGGCCGCAGCACTCGGCGAAGGCGCGCCCCGACCCGCAGGGGCAGGGCGCGGCGGAAGCGTTCTTTCTTCGCTTCACGATCAGCCGCCGAACTCGTTTTGTTCCTGACGGGCCGCGCGCTTGCGCTCGAAGTCCTTCAGATAGCGCTTGCGCAGACGGATCGAGTGGGGCGTGATTTCGACGAGTTCGTCGTCGTTGATGAATTCCACGGCCATTTCGAGCGTGAGCTTCACGGGCGGGACAAGGCGGATCGCTTCGTCGGTGCCCGAGGCGCGGATGTTCGTCAACTGCTTGCCCTTGATCGGGTTCACGACGATGTCGTTTTCACGCGAGTGTTCGCCGATGATCATCCCTTCGTAGAGCTTGTCGCCCGGGCTCACGAAGAGGCGGCCGCGCTCCTGGATCTTCCAGAGCGCGTAGGCCACGGCTTCGCCGTCGTCCTGCGAGATGATGACGCCCGAGCGGCGCTCGCCCACGTCCCCGTGCTTGATGGGACCGTATTCGTCAAAAACGTGGCTCATGATGCCCGTGCCGCGGCACATCGTCATGAAGAGGCTCTGGAAACCGATCAGGCCGCGCGCCGGAATGCGGTATTCCAGACGCACGCGACCCTTGCCGTCGGGCTGCATGTCCTGCAGATCGCCCTTGCGGCGGCCGAGCTCTTCCATGACGGCGCCCTGGTGTTCCTCTTCGACGTCGACCGTGAGGAGTTCATAGGGTTCGAGCTTGACGCCGTCGACTTCCTTCAGAAGGACGCGCGGACGCGAAACGGCGAGTTCATAGCCTTCGCGGCGCATGTTTTCGAGAAGAATCGTGAGGTGCAGTTCGCCGCGGCCGGCGACTTCCCAGACGGTTTCGTCCGCCGTCGGGCGAACGCGCATGGCGACGTTCGACTTCAATTCGCGCTCGAGACGCTCGCGGATCTGACGGCTCGTGACGAACTTCCCTTCGCGGCCTGCGAGGGGCGACGAATTCACCTGGAAGTTCATCGTGAGGGTCGGTTCGTCGACCTTCAGCATCGGAAGGGCTTCGGGCTGCTGCAGGTCCGTGATCGTCGTGCCGATCGCGAGTTCTTCGATGCCGTTCACAAGAATGATGTCGCCCGCTTCGGCTTCGTCGACGAGCTGACGGTCAAGGCCCTGGAACTTCAGGATCTGATTGACCTTCACGCGGCGCGGCGTGTCGTCGGGACCGTTCATGATGGCGACTTCCATGTTCGGGCGAATGCGGCCGCGGTGGACGCGCCCCACGCCGATCTTGCCGACGTAGCTCGAGTAGTCGAGCGAGCAGATCTGCAGCTGAAGCGGTCCGTCGGGATTGTCGTCGCGCACCGGAACGTACTTGATCACCGTGTCGAAGACGGCGCGCATGTCGCCGATCTTCTTCAGTTCTTCGACGTCGTCCGTGAGACCCGCGTAGCCGTTCAGGGCCGAAGCGTAGATCACCGGGAAGTCGAGCTGCTCTTCGGTGGCGCCGAGCTTGTCGAAGAGGTCGAAGGTCTGGTTGATGACCCAGTCGGGACGGGCGCCCGGACGGTCGATCTTGTTGACGACCACGATCGGCTTCAAGCCGAGGGCGAGGGCCTTGCGCGTCACGAAGCGCGTCTGCGGCATCGGGCCTTCCACGGCGTCGACGAGCAGGAGCACGCCGTCCACCATCGAGAGGACGCGTTCGACTTCGCCGCCGAAGTCCGCGTGCCCCGGGGTGTCGATGATGTTGATGTGGGTCCCCATGTATTCGACCGCGCAGTTCTTCGCGAGAATCGTGATCCCGCGTTCGCGTTCAAGGTCGTTGGAGTCCATCACACGTTCGGCCACCTGCTGATTGTCGCGGAAGGTGCCCGCGCACTGCAGAAGGCGGTCCACCATCGTGGTCTTGCCGTGGTCGACGTGCGCAATGATTGCAATATTTCGAATGGCTCGAGTCATTGTCGTGAATAGAAAAAACTCGGTGGAAAAAAATCGATCCGATTATACGCTCACGCTTGAGCGAGCAAACGGACGGGGTGCAGCGTTCCGCGCTCGTCGGCGCGCGCCGTGCCGAGGAGCTCTCCCGCGGCGTAGACGCGAAGGAGCTCGATCGAGCGGGGACTTCCGAGCGCAATGCGCTGACCGTGTCGAAAGCGCTCGGCGTCGGAGATGGACAGTTCGATGCGCGGAAGGGTCGATAGGAGCCGGTCGACGGGCGAAAGAAGCGAGCGGGCCATGTCGGTCGTCGCCTTTTCGAGGGTCTCCCACGAGACCGCTTCGTCGATCGAGAGGTCGCCCACGCCCGTGCGGCGAAGCGTCCTCAAATGCGCGCCCACGCCCAGGGCCCGTCCGATGTCTTCGGCGAGCACCCGGATGTAGGTCCCCTTGGAGACGAGCGTCTTCATCGTGAAGAAGACTCCTTCGTCCGTCGCTTCCCAGTCGGAGACGGAAAGCTCGCGAATCGTCACGCGGCGGGGTTCGCGCTCGACCGTTTCACCGCGTCGGGCGATTTCGTAGAGACACTCGCCGTCTCGCTTGAGGGCCGAATACATCGGGGGAACCTGTTCGATTACCCCGCGAAAGCGCGGGAGGACCCCCTCGAGATCGGCCAAGGTCAGGTGTCTTGCGTCCCTTCGCGCCGTCACCTCCCCTTCGGCGTCGCCCGTCGCCGTTTCGACGCCGAGCATGACGCGCGCCTCGTAGCGCTTGTCCGCATGAAGGAGGTCCGCCGAAAACTTCGTGGCGTTTCCGAAGCAAAGGGGCAAAAGCCCCGTCGCAAGCGGGTCGAGCGTCCCCGTATGACCGGCTTTCTGAGCGTTCAGGAGGCGTCGCACCGTCTGGAGCGCCCGATTGCTCGAGAGCCCCAGCGGTTTGTCGAGGAGCATCACTCCGTCGACGGCATCACCGCGGCGCCGCATCGCTCAACGCTCCCCTTCGGGGGCGGTGGTCTTCATCGCCTCGCGGATGAGGGCGTCCATCGCGAAGCCGCGCTCGACGCTCTCGTCGATCGTGAAGTGCAGCGTCGGGACCGTATGGATCGTGAGACGGCGAAAAAGGAAGTTGCGCAGCATCCCGGCCGCGTTGTTCAGGCCCTCGGCGCAGGCTTCGGGATCGCTTCCCAACACCGTGAAGTAGACCTTCGCGTGCGCGTAGTCGGGCGTGATGTCGCAGCCCGTGATCGTGACGAGTCCGACGCGCGGATCGTGTACTTCCTTGGGAATGAGCTGGGCCAAATCCTTGGCGATCTGGTCGGCCACTCGAAGCGAGCGGCCCGGCTTTTTGGGTTTCATGAAAAGAGAATCCTAAGAAAAGGGACCCGCGCGAAGCCGCGCGGGTTCCCGGAGAGGATTTAGAGCGTGCGGGCCACTTCCGTGACTTCGAACACTTCGAGCTGATCGAGTTCGCGGATGTCGTCGTAGCCCTTCAACGAAAGACCGCACTCCATGCCGGCCTTGACTTCGCGGACGTCGTCCTTGAAGTGCTTGAGCGAGGCGAGTTCGCCCGTCCACACCACGACGTTGTCGCGAAGGAGGCGCACCTGGGCGCTGCGGCGAATGAGACCTTCGAGCACGCGGCAGCCCGCGATGTTGCCGACCTTCGGAACGCGGATGATCTGGCGGATTTCGACGAGACCGAGCGGGGTTTCGCGCTTTTCGGGCGAGAGCATGCCGCCCAGGGCCGCCTTCACGTCGTCCACGGCGTCGTAGATGATGTTGTAGTAGCGGATGTCGATGCCTTCGGTTTCGGCGAGCTTGCGCGCGAGCGCGTCGGCACGGACGTTGAAGCCGATGATGACGGCCTTCGAAGCCGAGGCGAGGTTCACGTCGGATTCGCTGATGCCGCCCACGGCCGCGTGCACGACCGAAACGCGGACTTCGTCGTTCGAGAGCTTCGTGAGCGCGTGGATGAGCGCTTCCTGCGAACCCTGAACGTCGGCCTTGATGATGAGGGGAAGGGTCTTGACTTCGCCCTCGCCCACGTCGGCAAAGAGGTTCGCGAGATTCGTCGCATGGGCCTTCGCGAGCTTGACGTCGCGGTACTTCCCTTGACGGAAGAGCGCGATTTCGCGGGCCTTGCGTTCGTCGTTCAAAACGATCACTTCGTCGCCCGCGTGCGGGACGCCCGAGAGGCCCTGGATTTCGACCGGAATCGACGGACCCGCCGTGTTCTGGGCTTTGCCCATTTCGTTGATCATCGCGCGCACGCGGCCGAATTCGGCGCCCACGAGGACGATGTCGCCGCGGTGGAGCGTGCCCGACTGCACGAGGATGGACGCGACCGGACCGCGGCCCTTGTCAAGGCGCGATTCGATGACGAGCCCGCGGGCCGGCCCTTCGACGGGGGCCTTGAGTTCGAGCATCTCGGCCTGCAGAAGGACGTTTTCCAAAAGTTCGTCGACGCCCTGACCGGTCTTGGCGGAGACCGGGCAGAAGGGAACGTCGCCGCCCCATTCTTCCGGCATCACGTCGTTGGCGACCAATTCCTGCTTGACGCGTTCGGGATTGGCTTCGGGCTTGTCGATCTTGTTGATCGCGACGACGAGCGGAACGCCGGCCGCACGGGCGTGCGAGATGGCTTCCTTCGTCTGCGGCATCACGCCGTCGTCGGCCGCGACCACGAGAATGACGATGTCGGTCGCCTGCGCACCGCGGGCGCGCATGGCCGTAAAGGCTTCGTGCCCCGGGGTGTCGAGGAAGGTGACGATGCCGCGCGGCGTCTTGACGTGATACGCGCCGATGTGCTGCGTAATGCCGCCCGCTTCACCCGCGGCGACCTTGGCGCGGCGGATGTAGTCGAGAAGCGACGTCTTGCCGTGGTCGACGTGACCCATGATCGTGACGACCGGCGGACGCGGCAACGCTTCGTAGTCCTCTTTTTCGGCGAGTTCTCCGAGGATCGCTTCGGGATCGTCGGGCTTGGCGGCGATCGCCTTGTGGCCCATTTCCTCGACGACGATCATCGCCGTGTCCTGGTCGAGCATCTGGTTGATCGTCACCATCTGCCCCATCTTCATGAGGGTCTTGATGACTTCGGTCGCCTTGACGCTCATCTTGTGGGCGAGGTCCGACACCGAAATGGTTTCGGGCACCTGCACTTCGCGCACCACGGGTTCCGCGGCCTGCGGAGCCGGTTCGGCGCGGCGGTTGCGGTCTTGACTGCGGCGGCCGCGCGCGGTGCGCCAGCCGCTCTTTTCCGACGACTCGTCTTCGCCGCGCGTCTTCATGCCGCGACGGCGGTCCTTTTCTTCGCCCCAACGGTCGTTGCCGGCGTTGCCGCCCTTCTGGCCCTTCTTCTTCTCGGAAGCGTGGGCGGGCTTGGCGGGACGGGCTTCCTGCTGGGCCTTCTTGACGTTCTTGCGCTGCTGCTGCGCGGCCTTCTTTTCCTGTTCGGTCTTCGCGTCGGCGGCGGGCTTCGGAGCGTCCTTGGGCTTTTCTTCCTTCGGCGCCTTCTTCGCGGTCATGACGCCCGCCTTGCGGTTCATCATTTCGCGGATGCGGCGGGCTTCTTCCTCGGCCTTCTTGCGGGCTTCTTCGCGGCGGCGCGCCTCGGCCTCCATGCGCTTGGCGGTGGCGGCGGCGACTTCGGCTTCGAGCTTGGCCTTTTCGGCTTCTCGGCGGGCGGCCTTCAGGCGCGCTTCGTCGTCGGCGCGGGCGGCCTCTTCCTCGGCGCGCTTTTTGGCGGCTTCCGCTTCGCGGCGGGCCGCTTCGGCGCGCTCTTCGGCGGCGCGGCGCTCCGCTTCGAGACGCTGACGTTCGGCTTCTTCGGCGGCCTTCCTGCGGGCCTCTTCCTCGACCTTGCGGCGTTCGGCTTCGCGGGCTTCCTCTTCGGCACGGCGGGCCGCTTCGGCGCGGGCTTCGGCCTCCAGGCGGGCCTGCTCTTCGGCGAGGACCTGGGGGTTCTTCACGAAGACGCGCTTTCTGCGGACTTCCACCTGAATCGTGTGCGCACGGCCCGAAGCGTCGCTCTGCTTGATCACGCTCGTTTCCTTGCGCGTCATGCTGATCTTGCGCTCCTGCTGGGTGCGCTGCGCGCGCAGGCTCTCGAAGAGCCGCGACTTGTCGGCTTCGCTCAGTTCGTCCGTGACGTCGCGCTTGGCGACGCCCGCGGCGCGGAGCTGCTCGAGAAGGAGCTCGGGAGCGAGTTTAAGCTCGCGGGCGAAATCATTCACCGTTTTACTTGCCATAGATGTTCTACTCCTTGATGCGGCACCCTTTCGGCGCTCTCGGGCGCCGCCCTGTCCTCCGGGTGGCCAGTGTTTTTGCAACGCTGCGGCCTCATAAGCCGCATCAGGTCGGGACAAGGAAAAAACCAGATGGGCGCGCCCCGCGGGGGGCGCGCCGCGTATTCAGTTCTCAGAACCAGCTCGCGCGGGCGGCCATGATGAGCTTCTGCGCGCGTTCTTCTTCGATCCCCGTCATTTCGACGAGATCGTCGGTCGCGAGTTCGCCGAGATCGTCGGCGGTCTTCACGCCGTTGGCGACAAGCTTCGCGGCAAGGTCGTTGTCCATGCCCTCGAGTTCGATCAGGCCCTTGTCGGCCTGACGGAGATTTTCTTCACGGGCGATGGCTTCCGAGAGGAGCTTGTTGCGGGCGCGCTGACGCAGTTCGTCCACCGTTTCCGAGTCGAAGGCTTCGATCGCGTGGAGTTCCTTTTCGGGAACGTAGGCGATTTCTTCGATCGAGGAGAAGCCTTCGTCGATGAGGACGTTCGCGGCGTCTTCGTCGACGTCGAGCTTCGTCATGAACTCTTCGCGGATGCGGGCGACTTCGGCGTCGCGCTTTTCATTCGCTTCGCTTTCGGTGAGGATGTTGATCTGCCAGCCCGTGAGTTCGGAGGCGAGACGAACGTTCTGACCGGCGCGGCCGATCGCGACGGCGAGGTTTTCCTCGTCGACGACGACTTCCATCGTGTGGGTGTCTTCGAGCATCACGATCGAACGGACCTTGGCGGGTTCGAGCGCGCCCACGACGAACTGCGCGGGATCTTCGTTCCAGAGGACGATGTCGATGCGTTCGCCCCCGAGTTCGTTCGTGACGGCCGAAACGCGCGAGCCGCGCATGCCGACGCAGGTGCCGATCGGATCGATTCGGCGGTCGCGCGTGTAGACGGCGATCTTGGCGCGCACGCCCGGATCGCGGGCGGCCGACTTGATTTCAAGGAGACCTTCTTCGATTTCGGGGACTTCGAGTTCGAAGAGCTTCTTCAAGAATTCGGGCGAGGTGCGCGAGAGCGTCACCTGCTGGCCCTTGGTCGACTCGCCGATGCGGTCGACATAGGCGCGCACGCGGTCGCCCGTGCGGATCGATTCGCGCGGAATCATCTGGTTGCGCGGCAGACGCGCTTCGAGACGGCCGATTTCGACGATGGCGTCGCCCTTGTCCATGCGCTTGACGGTGCCCGTGACGATCGTTTCGTTCTTGGCGAGGAATTCCTTCAGAATCTGATCGCGTTCGGCGTCGCGCAGGCGCTGGAGAATGACCTGCTTGGCATCCTGAGCGAAACGGCGGCCGGCCGTGTCGACGTCGATCTTGTCGATTTCGCGTTCGATGAAGTCGCCGGGTTTGGCGTCGGGAAATTCGTCGATGATGTCCGAGAGCATTTCCTGACGGTCGGGCTCCTGCAGACCGTCTTCGTCGGCAACGACGAGCCAGCGGCGGGCGGCCTCGAACGTGCCCGTGTCGCGGTCGACGTGCACGACGATGTCGGCGTCTTCCCCGGGGAAGCGGGCCTTCTTGACGGCGCTCGCAAGCGCCATTTCCAGGACGCCGAAGACGATGCCTTCTTCGACGTTCTTTTCACGAGCCAGAACTTCGACGAGTTCGAGCATTTCGCGGCAATTGATCATGATGTCTTACCCTTTAAAGTTCAATTCGGCGATGAGATGGGCGCGGTCGACGTCCGAGAGCGGGAACGCGACGCGGATGGGATCGGGCTTCTTTTCTTCCTTCTTCGGATTCTGACGGCGGCGCGCGGCGATGCCCGGCGTGCGGGCGACGTCCACTTCAAAATAGTCGAACGTCACGACTTCGCTTCCCGCCTCCCCTTCGATGCCGACGATTCGGCCTTCGAGCTTGCGGCGGCCGGCTTCGGGGAAGCCGACCGCTGCGAGCGGCGCATAGAGTTCCACGTAGGCGAGTTCGCCCGCGAAGCGTTCCCAGTCGCGGGCGCGCTTCAAGGGACGTTCCACCCCGGGGCTCGACACTTCGAGACGTTCGTAGGGAACGTTTTCGACTGTAAAGAGGTGCGTGAGCTGATCGCTCACGCGTTCGCAGTCATCGAGCGTGATGCCGCCCTCGTTCGTCGTGTCGATCGTGACGCGGACGAGACCGCGGGCGAGGCGTTCGAGTTCGACGAATTCATAGCCGAGGCCTTCGACCGTTCGTTCGACGAGTTCCGTGAGCGCTCCGGTATTGGTCATGAAGAAAAATCCCTTCCTCTAATTCAAGTGAGAAAAAACTGCGGCACCCCGTCCTCATCATGAGGCCGAGGCTTGCGGCACACGCCGGAAAAAGAAGACGGCCGGCCGCGCAACAGACATTGAAATCAAAAAAAAATGGGCGCACTGCCCATTCCAACTCCCTTTGCGTGCGGCGCGGCGGATTTGTCTTCCGCTCCTCTCCCGCACAGGGAACGGTCCGATTTTCTTCCCGGAGAAGAAAAAGACCGTTGAAAGCGCACACCCCCCGCGACGGGCGAAAAAGCCTCCCTCGCGCCGAAGCAGTCGGTGAAAGCGCCATTTTAGGCGAAAGGGGCCCCGCCTGCAAGCGAAGGGCCCCGATTCCCGAAAAAATCTTTCGGAGCCGGCCCCGAAGGCGGGGCCGAAACTCGGACTCAGCGGCGTTCGCGCTTTCGCTGCGTCGGACGGTCGCTCAGGTCGCGCGCTTCGTGCACCGGCACCCCCGTGCGGTCGGAGGCGTCGCGGAATCGTGCGTCCTTGGCGCGGCGGGGCGCTTCGACCTTTTCACCGCTGCGGACGGTGCGGCCCTCTGCGCGGGCCTTGACCCGGGCCTCTTCCTTTCGGGTCTTTGCGGCTTCGGCCTTTGCCTTGGCGGTGGGAGCGATGCGCTTTTCAATCGCGTCGAGCTCGGCGATCCAGGCGCGCACCTCTTCGGGCGTCAATTCCATGCGCTTGCCGCGCGGAAGACTCTTCGGGAGCGACACGGCGCCGTATCGCACGCGGATGAGGCGCGAGACCGTCACGCCCACCGCCTCAAACATGCGGCGCACTTCGCGGTTGCGGCCTTCGCGGATGCGGACGCGGTACCAATGGTTCGTCCCCGTGCCGCCTTCGTCCTGCAGAAGGTCGAACTTGGCGGGGCCGTCCTCGAGCTCCACGCCCTGTTGGAGCTTGAGCATCGCTTCGGCTTCGAGTTCGCCGATCACGCGCACGGCGTATTCGCGCTCGATTTCGTAGCGCGGATGCATGAGGCGGTTGGCGAGTTCCCCCGAGGTCGTGAAAAGCAGGAGCCCTTCGGTGTTGAAGTCGAGACGCCCCACCGCAATCCAGCGGCCCTGCGAGAGGCGCGGCAGACGCGCAAAGACCGTGGGACGGCCTTCGGGGTCGTCGCGCGAGACGATTTCGCCCGCCACCTTGTGGTACATGAGGACGCGGGGCGTGCCCGTCGCTTCGCGGCGGATCTGACGCCCGTCGATGCGCAGAATGTCTTCGGCCGTCACGCGGTCGCCGAGCTTGGCGGTCGCACCGTTGACGGTAACGTGTCCCGCTTCGATCAGGCGCTCCATCTCGCGGCGCGATCCGACCCCCGCGTCGGCGAGCGCCTTCTGCAGTTTTTCGGTCGGCAGGTCTTGCGTCGCACGCTTGCGAAGACGCTCGACCATTTCCTTCGCGAAGGGGCGGTCGGAATAGCCGTGAAAGTCTTCGCTCGTCAGAAGCGACATGGCCTCGGCGGGCGAGAGCGAGCGGTTGCCCGCCTCACGATTGCGGCGCCCTTCGGGGCGCGGGAGGTTGTGTTCGCCCGGACGGCGAAAGGGCGTACGTTTTTTCTGGCCCGACACGGGCGGGCGGAACGGACGGTTCTTCACGATTTGCTTCCTTCGGTTTCCAAAACCAGTGTGAGGCCTTGCGGAGCGAAAAGCGATTCGGACGTTCCTTCGACCTCTTTGCGGGTGCTCGAAAGATCGAACGGCGCGTTTTCGGCGCTTTCGGGCACGGGGAGATCCTCCAGGCTTTTGAGCCCGAAGTCCTCCAAAAATTGACGGGTGGTTCCCAGAAGTGCGGGCCGGCCCGGGGTTTCGCGCCACCCGACGGTTTCGATCCAGCCGCGTTCTTCAAACATGCGCAGGGTTCCCGGACTCAGGCTTACGCCTCGGATCTCTTCAATGTCCCCGCGCGTGACGGGCTGACGGTAGGCGATGACGGCAAGCGTCTCGAGGGCCGCCCGGGTGAAACGCTTGGGTCGGTCCTCGTCCTTGAGCTTGAACAAATAAGGAGTCGCTTCGGGTGCGGTTTCCATGCGCCAGCCGCCCGCGACTTCGCGAAGCCGAAGACCGCGCCCCTGCCAAAAGGCCGAGAGGGAATCGAGCAGCTTGAGAACGTCCGCATGCGAGAGCTCGTCGTCGAAAAGACGCCGAAGTTCGCGCACCGACACGGGCTTTTTGGCCGTGAGGAGCGCCGCTTCCAGAATGTGTTCGCGCGAGAGGGGCATGGAGTCGAAATGAGGATCGGTCGTTTCACAACGATCGGAGAGAGGCCCTTTCGGGCCGGGCATCCCTGCTTTGAGGGATGCGGGATTATACCGAAGGCGGCGGGGCCCCGCAAGAAGAACTGCCGAAGATTTGCCCGGTCCTCTCCATTTCTTCCGCCATGCAGAACCCGCATGGATAGGCATAGGAAAATGTCATTGGATTCCGCGGGTTGCCGTGTCCAGAATGAAATCGCGGGCAGGCCCCGCCTCAGACAACACCCCCAAAAGGAGACCGTCATGTCCATCCATCCGCTTCATCGAGTCGACCGTCGGACGCTTCTCTCTGCGGGCGCCGCTTCGTTTCTCGCCGCCAACCTTCCCGCACCCTCCCGTGCCGCCTCTTCGGGCCTCAAGGTAACCGTCGTGACGGGAAGCCCCCATCGGCACGGCTCGTCCTTTTTGCTCACCGACGAGTTCATTCGCGGCGCCGAGGAAGCGGGCGCCGAAGTCTACCGCTTCGACGCCGCCTTCAAGCGCGTCACCGCCTGCAGCGGGTGCGACCACTGCGGCTTGGGCGCGGCCGACTGCGTCTACCGAGACGACATGTTCGAACTCAATCCCCACTTGATCGACGCGGACCTGATCGTCCTTTGGACGCCTCTCTATTACTTCGGCTTTTCCGCGCAGCTGAAGCTCGTGATCGACCGGTTCTACGCGATCAACAGTCAACTCCACAGCCCGAGAAAGGCGGTGCTTCTTGCCGCCGCCTGGAATTCGAACGACTGGACCTTCCCGGCTCTCGCTCATCACTACGAGACGCTCGTTCGCTACATGGGTTGGGAGGACGCCGGACAGCTGCTCGGTACGAGCTGCGGCACTCGCTCGCAAACCGAGAGCACCGAATTCCCGCGGCTTGCCTACGAACTCGGCAAGAAGGTCTGCGCCCGAACCTGAGTTCGAACCGAGGGAGACAGTCATGACCCGGCTTTTCGCCTATTGGGAAAAAGGGGAGCCGCTTCTTCTCTGGACGAGGCGCCTTAGGCTCGACGCCCTCTTTGCGCTCCTCTTTTTCGTCGTGATGTGCGACCGCTTCACCGGGAATCCGATCCACGAGGCGCTCGGCACGGCGGTCGGTCTCGTCGCGCTCTTGCACGCGCTGCTCAACCGCCGCTGGTACGTACGACGCCTTGAAAAGCTCACGGGGCGCGCGAGGCGCCGCACGTCTTGGCAGCCGCGGGACGTCGTGTCGCTGATCGTGAACGTCTTTCTGACGCTCAGCTTTGCGGCGGCCTTCGTGAGCGGCCTCATGTGCTCGCAGACGCTTTTCGCGTCGGCGACGCCGGATGTCTGGCGCATGGATCTCGCCTACCGCTCGGCGCACGTGGCGCTTTCGCTCTGGTGCTTCCTTGCGGCGGCGGTGCATGCGGGCCTGCACGGGGGGATCGTCGCGGCAAAGCTCGCGCCTGCCGTTGCAAAACTCGAGCGCACCATCGGGATTTGGGGCGTCCGCGCGGCGGGAACCGCCCTCTTCCTTCTTCTCCTTTGGCGCACGTCCGAAGCCTTCGTCGCCCGAGACGTAGGCTACGCGCTCCGGGCCGAGAGCGCCTACCTTTACGTGGAACCCGGAGAACTTTCGATTCTGCTGCCGCTCGACCTTCTGACCGCGTTTCTCGCCGTCGCGTCTCTCGTTCATACTTTGGATGGGGCGCTTGCGAGGCGCACTTCCTGACAAGGAGACTTTCCTCATGTCCGACACCCGCATCACCCGCAGAAATCTTGCGATCCGCACCGGCGCGATCGCGCTCACGGGACTTCTTCCGACTTGGCCGCGTGCGCAAGAAGATGTCCCCGTCGTCTACTACGCCCGCGAGGCGACGCCCGAAGCCTTCCTCGCGATCTTCGACAAACTTCGCGAAGACCTCGGCGCCGCAGGCCGCAGGGGACTCGTTGGACTGAAGCTTCACGGCGACGAAGTCGACAAGAACCGAGCGCTCTGGAAGGCGCTCCAGGAACACGTTCCGGGAAGCCGCTACGTCGAATGCAACTGGGCCTCGGGCTACACGTCGGGGCGCGGCACGACCGAAGGCAACTTTAACGCGATCGTCGCGCGCGGCATTCCGCGCGAGCAGATCGACATTCTCGATCGAAAAGAGGAATACCGGGCCGTGCCTACGAAAGAAGGCCGCTGGCTGAAATCGGTCGACGTGCCCGAGGCGCTCTTCACCGACTACGGACTCGTCGCCGTGACGGTGAACTTCAACGTTCCTACGTTCTCGGGATATTCCGCCGCGGTGAAGAACGTAGGGATCGGACTTGCGGGCGCTCCGGGCAAAGCCGCCGTCCACGGACCGGGTTTTCCGAAGGACGCGGGATTTCACAAACGCCTTGCGGAAGCGGCCGACGCGATCGAGCGGGCGCTCGCGGGAAAGCTCCTCTTTCTCAACGTCCTAGCGAATCTCGACGTGGAACCCTTGGAGGGCGCTGCGGTCCGAAAGGGCACGATCGGGATCGTGGGGTCCCTTGACATGGCGGCGGCCGACAACGCGTCGCTCGACCTGATCTACGGGATTCCCGTTGAGAGACGATCCGCGTATCCGGAGTCCGTCAAACTCGAGCGGGGCTTTTTGCAGCTTGAAAACCTCGCGGCGCTCGGACATGCGGGGCGCTACCGGCTCGTGGAGCTTTCGCCTGAGAAGTGACGAAAGCCCGTTCTGAAGCGCCGGCCCATCGGGTCGGCGTTTTCGTTCGTCCGAAATGCAAAAATCCCGGACAATCGCGAGACTGTCCGGGATCCGAATCTGGCGGAAGGAGTGGGATTTGAACCCACGATACGGTATAACCGTATACCGGATTTCGAGTCCGGCGCATTCGACCTCTCTGCCATCCTTCCAGAGAAGAGGAATATTAACACAGATTGGAAATCTTGTCAATATCCCTCTTTACGAAAGTCACTTCGTTTCGGGGCGAAGAACTTCGACGCCGCCCATGTAGGGACGGAGCACTTCCGGAACCGTCACGCTACCGTCGGCGTTCTGATAGTTTTCGAGCACCGCGACGAGCGTGCGGCCGACCGCGAGGCCGGAGCCGTTCAGGGTGTGGACGTACTGCGTACGGCCGTTTTCGTCCTTGAAGCGCGTGCCCATGCGGCGGGCCTGGAAGGCTTCGCAGTTGGAGCAGGAACTGATTTCGCGGTAGGTGTTCTGCGCGGGAAGCCACACTTCAAGGTCATAGGTCTTGGCGGCGCCGAAGCCCATGTCGCCCGTGCAGAGCGTGATGACGCGGTAGGGAAGGCCGAGCTTCTGAAGAATGCCTTCGGCGTTGCGCGTCATTTCTTCGAGATGGTCGTAGGAGTCTTCCGGACGGACGATGCGGACCATTTCGACCTTGTCGAACTGGTGCTGACGGATCATGCCGCGGGTGTCGCGGCCGTAGGCGCCGGCTTCGGAACGGAAGCAGGGCGTGTGGGCCGTCACCTTGATCGGGAGGTCCGAAGCCTTCAGCATCTGACCCGAAACGGAGTTCGTGAGCGTCACTTCGGCGGTCGGGACGAGGTACATCTGTTCGGCGTCGCTCGAGGCCCCGCCCTTCTTGGCGGCGAAGAGGTCTTCTTCGAACTTCGGAAGCTGACCCGTACCCTGCATCGTCGAGGCGGTCACGATGTAGGGGGTGTAGCACTCGGTGTAGCCGTTTTCCGTCGTGTGCGTGTTGAGCATGAACTGCGCAAGCGCACGGTGGAGACGCGCGACCTGGCCGCGCATGAAGACGAAGCGCGCACCCGAAAGCTTCGCGGCCGTGTCGAAGTCCATCCCGAGGGGGCCGCCGACATCGACGTGATCCTTGACCGGGAAGTCGAATTCACGCGGGGTGCCCCAGCGGCGCACTTCGACGTTTTCCGTCTCGTCCTTGCCGACCGGCACGGATTCGTGCGGGAGGTTCGGAATGCGAAGGAGAAGGTCGTTCAACTTCGTGCGGATTTCTTCGAGTTCCTTTTCGAGGACCGAAAGCTTCTCGGGAATGGCCGCGGCGCGGGCCATGATTTCGGAAGCGTCTTCACCGGCGCGCTTGGCCTGGCCGATCTGCTTCGAGAGGGCGTTGCGCTCCGCCTGCAGTTCTTCGGTCTTCGTCTGAACGTCCTTGCGGCGCGTTTCCAGGTCGTTGAATTCGGTTTCCGGGAAGTCGAAGCCGCGGCTCTTCAAGCGGGCCGTAACTTCCGGGAGCTGCTTGCGCAGCATGTTGAGGTCGAGCATGGTTTTCCTGCCTTGTAGTTGAATGCATACTCCGTTCAGAGGGAGCGAATCTGTTTATTGTCCTCTTTTTGAGGAGCGATCGGGGAGAAATTCACGGGGATTTTGCCCGATCCCCCTCCGTCAGCGCTTGCGGCCCTTCCCCTGACGGCGGGCTTCTTCGTTCAGGGCGCGAAGCCGATCGAGTTTTTCGCCGATCTTGATTTCGAGCCCGCGGTCGGTCGGGAAGTACCAGCGCTGGTCTTCGAGTCCCTCGGGAAGGTAGATTTCCCCGGCGGCAAAGGCCCCGGGCTCGTCGTGCGCGTAGCGGTAGCCTTCGTGGTAGCCCAACTCCTTCATGAGTTTCGTCGGCGCATTGCGGATGTAAAGCGGCACGGGGCGCGAGCCGTCCTTCTTCACAAACGACCGGATCGCGTTGTAGGCCGTGTAGACGGCGTTGCTCTTCGGGGCGGCCGCGAGATACACGACCGCCTGCGCAAGTGCCAGCTCTCCTTCGGGGGAACCCAGGCGCTCGTAAATTTCGGCCGCTTCGACGGCGAGCTGCGTCGCGCGGGGATCGGCCAGAGAAATGTCTTCGATCGCCATGCGGATCACGCGCCGCGCGATGTAGCGGGGATCGGCTCCGCCGTCGAGCATCCGGCACATCCAGTAGAGCGCCGCATCCGGGTCGGAGCCGCGCACGGACTTGTGCATGGCGCTGATCTGATCGTAGAAATTGTCGCCCCCCTTGTCGAAGCGCCGCAGCGTCGCGGGCAGGGTCTTTCGCAAAAACTCCGCCGTGATCTCCTCGACGCGGCGTTCCTTCGCCATGGTGCAGGCGACGTCGACGGCGTTCAACAGACGACGGGCGTCCCCGTCGGAGAGGCCCACGATGACTTCGACGGCCTCTTCGGTGAGTTTGAGCGTCGGAAATTCCCGCGACATGACGCGGTCAAGAAGCGTGCGCGACTCTTCGGGCTTGAGGCTTTCGAGCTGATAGACGGTGGCGCGGGAGAGCAGCGCGCTTACGACTTCAAAGGAAGGATTCTCGGTCGTGGCGCCCACGAAGATGAAGAGGCCCGACTCGACGTGCGGAAGGAAGGCGTCCTGCTGACTCTTGTTGAAGCGGTGCACTTCGTCGACGAAGAGAAGCGTCGGGCGGCCCGTCGCCTTTCGTTCGGCCTTTGCGAAGTCGACCGCCTCGCGGATGTCCTTGAGGCCGCCCAACACCGCGGAAATCGAAAGGAAGGGAAGATCGAAGGCGTCCGCCATGAGGCGGGCGAGCGTCGTCTTGCCGACGCCAGGAGGGCCCCAGAGGATCATCGAGTGGGGACGGTGGTTTTCAAAGGCGACGCGAAGCGGCGCACCCGGGCCGATCAGATGCTGCTGACCGACCACCTCGTCGAGCGTCTTCGGGCGCATGCGTTCGGCGAGCGGCGCAAAAGCGGCCTTGGGGGCGTCGTTCCCCTTTGCCGCGGAAGTCGTCTCGCTGGCGGGTGCCGTATCGTAGAGTCCGTCGAAAAGATCGCCGCTCATAAAGTCTCCTCTGGCCTGAGCGCCGCAAACAAAGGTCCGCGGCGCAATGCGGAACCTAAGAATAACAAAACCCCCGACTCCGTGAGGAATCGGGGGTTCTGAATGGTGGAGCCTGGCAATGTCCTACTTTCACCGGAAATACAACCGACTATCATCGGCGCTAGGGCGTTTCACTGTCCTGTTCGGAATGGGAAGGAGTGGGACCGCCCCGCTATGGTCACCAGGCAAAGCTCTTGAATTCTTTGCAAATGAAACGAAACGCGTTGCGATCGCTTGGATTCACGCGTTCTCACCGACGACCTTTCAAAGGTCATCAAGCTTCACGGTTATAGGATCAAGCTGCACGAGCAATTAGTATTGGTTAGCTCAACGCCTCACAGCGCTTACACACCCAACCTATCAACGTCCTGGTCTCGAACGACTCTTTAGGGAGGTCAAGCCTCCAGGAAGACTTATCTTCAGGCAAGTTTCCCGCTTAGATGCTTTCAGCGGTTATCTCTTCCCCACATAGCTACCCGGCAATGCCACTGGCGTGACAACCGGTACACCAGAGGTGAGTCCACTCCGGTCCTCTCGTACTAGGAGCAGCCCCCGTCAATCTTCCAGCGCCCACGGCAGATAGGGACAAAACTGTCTCACGACGTTTTAAACCCAGCTCACGTACCTCTTTAAATGGCGAACAGCCATACCCTTGGGACCGGCTACAGCCCCAGGATGAGATGAGCCGACATCGAGGTGCCAAACACCGCCGTCGATATGAACTCTTGGGCGGTATCAG